>JAEEGL010332681.1_pt1 | contig 15792 bp, 13 predicted proteins | sample 9134231 | NCBI WGS metagenome assembly JAEEGL01 (sample SAMN16246548, study PRJNA631951) | gut metagenome | biome: gut microbiome; feature: rumen; material: fiber-attached | host: Bos | place: Iran: Karaj | collected 2018-10
GATAATATTAATAAACGATCTTTTACTTTATTTAATTTTAATGGCATTGGAAGTTGAGATTGATTCATTTTTGAAGAAAGAGAATCTATCGAATCGTTTAAGGGAGATGTCATTTTTTTTATAATGTTTTTAATTTTTTTTTGGAATATTTATTTTCTTTTTTAATTAATTTTTTTTCTTATGTTGTTTTATTTTTTTTAAAATTATTTTATTTTTATGTTAAATTATTTTTACAATTTTTTATTAATTAACCTAATTGTCCATTTTAGTTTTTATTTGTTTTAATTTTTCTTCTATATATTCTTTTGCATTTTTATTTAAATTTAAATTATAATTTTCATTTGTTCGAAAAGTTAATTTTTTAACTCTATTTTTTCTACTTATAAATTCATTACGATTATCTTTTTTATTTCCTACATCATTATCTAATTTATTTTCCAATAATATTATATCTTTATCTTCATTATTATCAAATAAGATTAATTTTTTATCATCCTTATTATCTAACATTACATCATTAATTTTATTTTTACATTTATCATTAATATTTATATTATTATTTAAAGAAGAAATTGGTTTTTGAATTTGATTTTTCACTTTTTTATGATTAAATTTCAATTTTTCATAATCAATAGATTTTGGATCACTTTTCTTTAAATTTAATTTTTTACCTTTGACTGAAATTTCATTTAAATTATTTTTGTTATTTTCTTCAATGTTATTTTTATTGTTTTTAACAGATATAGTACCTAAAACTTTATTAGTGAAATTAATAAATTTTTCCAAATCACAACTTCTTTCTTTAATATCATTATTATTAATATTAAATATTTTCTGACTTCTATTATTTACATTATTATTTCTCTTATTAAAAGCATTAATATCTTCCTTTCTTTCAGAACAATGTAAATTTCTTTTTCCATAAATTTTATCATTATAATCTCGAATTTGAATATTATTACAATTATTAAAATTTCCATCAGATGATTCAACATTAGAATGACTATTAAGACTTTTTAAAGTATCAATTGAATTTACTTTATTATGTAATTGTAAAGTTAAATAATGATGAAATTTATTTCTAACTTCAAATACTTTTTTTCTATCATAATTAACATAACCACAATAAGAATCATTATCAACTTTAATAACTGGTTTATATTTAATTTGAAAAGGTTCAAAAGAAATTTTTATTGGATTTGAATTTACATTTTTTTTCCTATTTGAAAATGTTATTTGATAATCAGTTAAATGAGTTTTATTATTTATATTACTATAAATACTTTGTGATGATGTTGTTCTATCTGCTTCAGAAAAATTTGTTATAAGAATTTGTTTGTTTCCTTTTGTGTATAAATTTTCTATATTATTACTCTTTTGAGTATTTATTTGACTTTCTTTATCTTCACCTAATGTATTTTTCATTTTTTTATCATTGTTATTTCCTTTGTTTCTTTTAAAATAATTTAATTGTTGGTTTCGTATCATTTTTGAATATAAATTGTCTTCAGAATGAAATAATTTAGGTGTTTTACTTTTTACAAATTCATTTTTCATTATGTTTAATTTAGAAAAAAATATAAAATCTTTTATAAATAATTTCATACAAAAAATTTATTTAATCATAATAAATTCTAAAAAAATAAATTTAATTCTCTTTTTTTCTTTTAAATAGTTCACATTTCAAAACTGAAAAAAAATTAAAAAATAAAAATAATGGAAGATTATGAAATGATAACCCGTTTAGGAGGAGGATCCTTTGCAGATGTATATAAAGCTCGTGAGAAATCAACAGGTGATTTAGTTGCAATAAAAATATTAAAAAAAAAATATTCAAAATGGTCTGATTGTTTAGAACTACGTGAAGTAAAATCACTTCAAAAACTACATTCAGATTCAATTTCATATCAAAAAGGTCAAGAAAGTATAATAAAATTAAAGCAAATAATATTTATAAAAGAATCAGGAACATTAAATTTAGTATTTGAATACATGGAACGTGATTTATTTGAATTAATGAAAAGTAATAGTCCAAAACATTTATCAGAGAATAAAATAAGAGCAATAACATATCAAACATTATTAGGACTTGCCTATATGCATAAATATGGTTTTTTCCATAGAGATATGAAACCAGAAAATTTACTTTGCGTAGGAGAAAATATAAAAATAGCAGATTTTGGTTTAGCAAGAGAAATAAGATCAGTACCTCCTTATACAGAGTATGTTTCAACAAGATATTATAGAGCCCCAGAATGTATATTAAAAAGTACTAATTATAATTCTCCTGTTGATATTTGGGGACTTGGATGCATTATGGCTGAAATGTATTTACATCCTCAACCTTTATTTTTTGGAAATAATGAAAAAGAAGTATTATTCAAAATTTGCTCTGTTTTAGGTACTCCTAATCATTATACTTGGAATGAAGGATTACAAATGGCAAAAATGATTAATATTAAATTTCCTAATTTTAATGGTGTTGAATTAGAGAGTATTATTCATGATGCTAGTAGTGATGCTATTGATTTAATGAAACAAATGCTTCAATGGGATCCTAATAAAAGAGCTACTGCTCAAAATCTTCTTAATCATCCTTTCTTTACTAATTATCCTATTTCTAAACAAATTTCATCTTTTGGTAATTCTAATATTATTAAAAATAGGAAAAATACTAATAGAACTTCTATTGATAAAATGCTTAATGACACTGAAGGATTTGATAAATTAATTAATAAGTTAAAGAAAGAAAAAAGGGAAGAGGATGTTGCTATTGAAAAAGAAAGAAAAAAATTTGATTTTGGAATGTCATCTCAATTAAATGATTTAATTATTGATGAAAATAAAGAATCAAATGATAATAATAATAATAGACTTTATAATGATAATAATACTAGAATTTATAGTAATAAAAATAATAATATAAATTATGGACATAATAGAAGAGAAATACCATATAGTTCACCTAATTTTAATGTAAGAAAAGAAGATTTTAATGTAAGAAAAGAAGAAAATGTATCTCCTAAAAAAATATATAATAATGATTCAGACCCTTTAGATTTTGATACAAATATTATTTTAAATCAAAATGTAAATAATAATGGAAATAGAAAAAGAAGTGCAAGAAGATTTTTAGAAGAAACAGAGAAAAAAATGAATACTCCAATTTCAGGAGGAAATAAATTTCAATTTAATAATGATGGTTTTACAAATATTTCATCAATACCTCTTCAACAACCAATAATTATGAAAAATGATTATAATTTAAGAAGAAATATGGGTAATAATTATAATAATAATAATTTATTTAATAATAATGATTCTGGAGGAATGATGATTGGAGATAATTTTAACAGGAGAGGAAACATTGAAAATAATAGTAATAATAATGGTGGTGGGATTTTATTTGGAATGCAAAGTAGACGAGGACATATGATTAATAATCAAGTTAAAAATTTTGAGTTTAAAATATAGTTTTTTTTTTTTTTGAATATGAAAGCTTTTTATATCATTTTTAGATAGTATAAAATAAATATATTTATTTTTTATTATAGTTTTTAACTTTTAAAAAAAATCTTATTTTAAAATTAATGTTATAATAATTGATTCAACAAAGTTTATTACCATAAAAATATTAAACTTAATGTATTTATAATAATAATACTATTTTTACATCTTTTAAATAATTACATTAACCGTTAAACTTTTTATTTTAACTCGAAGAAAGTCTTTGAGATAAAATTAATCAATAAAAATAAATTAATGACTTCGAAAAAGTAATGTTATAATTTTTTATATTCAAATTACAAATCAAAAAAGTTTTATCACAATGATAAAAAGAGATTAATTCATTTATTATTATCAATTATAAAATATTTAATCTTAATTCTTAAGTATATATAATAATTTCATCTCAAAAAATAAACAAAGAAACCAAATTAAATAAATTTATAAAACAAATAATATTAAAAATACCTAATACAAAAAAAATAATAATTAATCTATCATTTTTTCTAAAGCTTTTTTGAATGTATTGAAAATTTCTTCTTTAATAAATAAATTGAAATTAAGTAAAATAAAAAAGTCATATTCCATAATAATTAATTCTTTTTCTGAAACACCTGCAATTTGAGAATAATAAGAATTAGGAAATATTTCATCTTCATAAAATTTTAATGAAATTAATATTGATGTAAATAAAATTTTATAAATATTGAATTTATTTAATTGTTTAATTTTTGCAATTTTATCAATATAAATTAAACTTAATATTAAAGTATTTTCTTCACAATTTGAATAAGAAATAATACGAATTAAATATTCATATAAAGAAATATCTGGAATTCCTTTTGTTTCAAAAATATCATTTTTATTTTCATTTTCATTTTTAGAATTAGAATCAATTAATTCATTTATAATTATTGAAATTGATTTTGCAAAATTTTTTATTCTTTCTGATAACATTTCTTCTTCTTCTTCATCATTTATATTATTTGTACTTGAAATTTCACTTTCAAAAGAAGAATTAAATTCATTTTCTATTATTTCTTCTTTTGTGGTTACTGAATTATTAATTAATGAATTTATATTACTCATTGACATTTTTTTCAAATTTCTTAAATAATATTTTTTTTTGGATTTTTAATAATAATTCTAAGAGATTGTTTTTTAATTTTTATTATTTTTTTTTTCAAATAATAAATCATTTTTAAAAAAAAGATTTATCACTTTTTATATTAAATTATCATATTTGTAAATCTTTTTTTATGAATATAAATTATAAAAACTATAAAATTTACTGTTGTTATTTAGATAAAAATTATATATTATAAACAAAACATTAAATTATATAAAATAAGAAAAATTTCTATTTACAAGTTTTCCTTTGAAATTTAAAGAATCAAAAGTTTTACTTTAAAATAATTCCTTTTTTACAAAGAAAAAATAAAAACACTTTTAATTTAACTAATTCTTAAGATTTAATTTAAAATTTTTTGAAAAAAATTTTAATTACTTACTTCATCTATAAATCATTTTAATAATATAAAGTTAAATTATTTTTAACATTTGTTCACTATTTTTTATTTTTTTCAACGAAAATTTTGTTTTTTAATATTTCATTTAATGTAATTGTAAAATTATTTTAAGAAATTTATGAGATTATTTTTTTACAAAAAATATTAAAAACTTAATAAAATTCATTGATTTTAAATATTTTGGATTTAATTGAAATACATAAAGTTTAATAGTTTTCTTTATTTTTCTTTTCATTTTCAATAGTAATTTTTATATCTATTGCTTTTTTCATTGATTTTTTTAAATCTAAATATTTATTCATTTTATCATTTGGAATATAATTTCCTAAATTTTAGTAATTAAAACTATTATTAAATGTTAATCTTTCTTCAAAATTTTTCCCTAATTATGGGTGATTGATGACAAATTGGACAAAAAGGATTTTTTGATTCACAAAATAATATTTGAAAATAATTTAGATTTGATGTCTAATTGAATTTTTTTTGCATTTTCTAATTTTAAATAGTTATATTCTAGAATTTGAAGAAATATATTTTTATTTTTAACAAAACTTTTATATTCAATTGATTTATTATATAATTTTATTATTTCTTTTTTTTGACAAATTTTCTTCTTTTTAAATATATTTGAATATTTGATACTTAGATTTAAAACTGATGTTTCTTCAAGTTAATTTTTATTTTTTTTCTCTCATAGAGTTTTTCAATTTTTTTATTTATTTTTTTTTCTTTTTTTTTATAATATACCACAAAAAAACAATCGTTATTTTTTTCTCAATTTTTTCATTTAATAATAAAAATATGATTTATTAAATCCAATATTTGAAAGATTGGGATTAAACTCAATCCAAATCCTAGATTCTATATTCTATTTTCTAATAAAAAAAAATTAATGTTTTATGAATATGAATGATATTTTTTAAAAAATATTAAAATTAAATAACTAAAAAAAAAATGAATGTTATAGTCGTTCTTATTGAGTTCAATAATAGTTGAAAAGACTGTCAAAGTTTCTCAGTAATAATAAATATACATATTTGTTCATTCTTTTAGATTAAACAACTAATGAAAATTTCTTTAAAACAATATTTAAAAAACAATAAAAATTAAATTTATTGATTATTTTTCATCTAAAAAATAAATTTAAAATTTAATTTCCACCTACTTGAACACTATTACCGGTAAAAGGAGTAAATCGAAGTATATTATTATTAAGATTATTATTATAATTATTATAATTATTGTAATTATTATCATTATTCATATTAGATCCAAGAAGTAAACTAGCATCAATATTAGATTTTTTAATAAAAGAAGGATAATCTTTTACATAATTAAATAAAAAGCTACCTTCTAATTTTTCAATTGTTTGTTCATTAAAATCTAAAAAATTTTTTAAATAATAAGAATATATAAAACCGTAAGCAACTCCAGCAAATAAATCTAATCTAATGGAAAAATTAATAAAAGAAAGAACAACCAAAAGAACAATAGGATAATATTTAGATTTTATTGAAGAAAAAATACATAAAACATTTATATCTTTTTCAGGATTTACTAAGCATAAAATTGTCATTTCCATCATAATATAAGGCCATAGACCATCACTTTCAATAAAATACATATTACTTCTTGTATCATAATGAATTTTCTTTAATAAAATAGAAGTTTTAAATATTATTGATAAAATAACTAGGAATAATGCATAAAGAAATTGAATGAAAAAACTATTAACAAAAAAATTCATCATATATCTAACTGTTCCTATACTCCTTTCTAAATTTATTGATTGTGGTAACCAAAAAAAAATAGCAAATATTATGTTTAAAAATCCTGTTGATAAAAGATTTGCTGTTATTAATCTCCAAATTTGAAATCTTAAAATTGTATAATATGGAATATTTGCTAAAGAAAAAGAAAATGTTATCGAAAAACTAAAAATATAAAATATTAAATTAATTGATAAAAGGAATCTAATACAAAATGGAATTGAAGAAATAAAATTTAAAACTTGATTTTTTATTGATTTTTCTGAGTTTTGATTTGGGGGATTTATATTATCTAAATTATTTATGTTACTCATATTATTTTTATAATTATTTTTTTTTTAAAATAAAATAATTAATCACTTAAAAAATTAAAATATAATTAAAGGAAGAGATTTTGATTTATTGTGTAATGTTTTTTTTGGTTGTTTTAAATTCGTTAATAATAAATCATCTTTTTCTAGTTCATCAATTGAATATTTAATAAATTTTTTTATCCGCATTTTATTATTTATTTTTGGAATTTTATTTATTTTATTGTTAATTAGGTTTTTTTTTGTTTTATTAATTGTAAATCCATTCTTTATGGTCATATTTCTTTTTTTTGTGTTTTCTCTTAATTTATTAATTTTAATTTTTTCATTTTCCTTTATATTATCATGAACTCTTCTTAAAATTAATTGGTTATCAAGTAATTTTTTGACAATAAAAATAAAATCTTTTTGTTTTTTCCACTTTTCAAAAATATCTTTATTTTCCATAATCATAAATTGAATAGTATTTTCTTTTACTTGTTTCAATTTTTTTTTATTTTACAAATTTTATCATCATAATGATAAATTTCTTTAAAAAAACGTTGAGAATTATCATAATGTTTTTCATTATTTTTATCTCTCATTATTTTTGGTAAATATAAATATTTTTTTTCTAAATTTCTTTTTTCTTTAGACATTAATTTAAAAAACTAGATAACAATGAATAAAAAATACAAAAATTATAACATCTTTGAAAAAAATATAAAAAATATTAAAAAAAAAATATATGGAAAACAAACCTACAATAATAATAGATATCGGTACAGGCGCAATAAAATCAGGATTTGGAGGAGAAGAAAATCCAAAAAATATAACTCCAACAATAATAGGTAAAAAAAAACAAAAAGGGATAATAATGGGAGTTAAAAATCAACAAGATTTTTTTATTGGCAATGAAGCAATTTCAAATTATGGTATTTTAGAAACAACATATCCAATTGAACATAATATAATTATAAATTGGGAATTAATTGAAAAAATATTTGATAATATATTTAATAATAATTTAAAGATTAATTGTGAAGAATATAATTTTTTATTATCTGAAGCAATATTAAATCCAATCAAAAATGGTGAAAAATTAGTAGAAATGATGTTTGAAAAATTTAATGTTAAAGGATTATTTTTAAGTAATCAACCTAAATTAACTTTATTATCAAAAGGTAAATTTAATGGAATTGTTTTAGATTCTGGAGAAGGAGTTTCTCAAATTTGTTGTTTTGAAAAAGGATTATCTTTAAAAAATACTTTTAAAAGAAATGATATTGGTGGAAGAGATATTAATAATTATTTAAGGAATTTACTTTTAGATAAAGGATATAACATTAATAGATTTGATATTAATGAAATAAAAGAAAATTTATGTTATTGTTCAAATGATTATATTTCTGAAGAAAAATATTTTAAAGATATTGAATATGAATTACCTGATGGAGGTAAAATTAAATTAGGAAATGAATTAATTAAATCAACTGAAATTTTATTTAATCCTGAAATATATATTGTTACATATAAAGAAAATTTAGGTATAGTTGATTTATTTAAAAATTCAATTTCATTTATTGATAATTATTATAAAAAAGAATTATATGACAATATTTTTTTTACAGGAGGAAATTGTTTTATTAAAGGAATTGGTGAAAGATTTATAAAAGAAACTAATAATACTATTGATGAAAATTATAAATGGAATATTAATATTAATAATTCAAATGATAATAAATATTCTTGTTGGAAAGGAGGTAGTGTTTTATCTCTTCTTTCTTCTTTTAATAAATATTTAATTAATAAATTTGAATATGAAGAAAAAGGAGTGCACCAATGTTATCAATTATGTTCTAAAGATCCAGATTTTGTTTATAACTATAATGAAGATTAAATGTAAAAATAATAATTTTTCATTTTTTAAGTATATATTCTTAAATTTATAATTAATACATTAAATTATATATAAGATTTAAAAAAATTAATTTTTTAATTTAATAAATTGCAGATTATTTCATTTTATTATAATAGGAAATTAATTTATAATGACATTTCAAAATTTAACATTTAAAAAACCTTATAAAATACCAATTAAAACTTTTAAAAGCGAAAAAGCAAAAAATCAAAAAAACTCTTTAAATATAACCTAAATTTAAAAAAAAATTTCAAAAAATCAATTTCCGAAAGAATTTTAATATAAATAAGTTTTTAGTTTTCATTCATTATAACTGAAATAGAAATAAAAAAATTCCTCTTTTTCTATTCACAAAGGCAAAAATTTAATAATCAAACATTTAAAAAAAGTCAAATTTGAAAAATAAAAAATAATTAACAATCTTATTTATCCCAACTTTAAATTAAAAAATATAAATTTGATGAATAATTCTTATAGTATCTCACTACGTTCAACTCAAAATGAAAATAATGATGAAAATACAATTTCAAATGAATCAATATCTGAAAATAAAAGAAGTAAAATAGTAAAAATTTCAACTTTATATAAAGAATTGGATTATATTTTAAATAAATTTTCAGGTCAAAATAACGAAAATGAAGAAAATGAATCACCATCAAAAAAAAATTCTTTTTCTAATAATATATTAGTATCATCAAACCAAGAAAAAATTTCACTTAATAAAGAACAATTTCTAAATTATGAACGTCAAATTAAAAGACTTGATTTAATAAGTGTTTTAAGTTATGAAAATTTCAGTCAATTTTTTAACTTTTTACCACCAAGAACTTCAGAAATAAAATCATTTTATGGAATTGATTTTAAAGATCAAACTTTAAAAAATTCAGATTTAAGTATATTTTCCCAAATTCATGAATCAAATACAAAAAGTAATTCATTCTTATTTGAAGTTGAACAATTTAAATTTCAAAAAAAAAAAAATTTATCCTTTGGAGAAGAACCAATGAATATATATAATAAAATATTGATGAATCAAAATATGAGTGAAATAAGGAAAGAGAAAGAAATACAAAATTTAACAAATTGTACAGATCAATGTTTTGAATTTGTATGTAAACAACAAAATATAATAAAAACCCCAAAAGCAATAATTAAAAAGAAAGAAGAAAATATAAAAATATATGAAAAAACAAAAAAAGAGTCAAAAAAAAATGAAAAAGGATTATTTCAATGTGAAATATGTTCTTTAACTTTTGATAATCCACAAGGATTAGGAGGACATATGAGTGGAGTTCATAGAGATGCTTCTTTAAAATATAAAAAAAAGAAAGAAACTAGAAATAAAAGAATTGAAAAAAGAAAAATTTTATATGAATCTAAAAAGATTTTGTGTTCTAATCATAAATTTAATTATGATGATATGATTCTTTCTAAAGATGGAAAAAGAAAAATTAAAAATTTAATCACTCAAAATAAAAGAGAATTTAAAAAAATTAAAAGTGATTTACAACAAAGAAGTAAAATTGAGTATTAAAAAATGATTATTTTACAATTATTGTATTATATATATTTTAAGATGATTTTATTTTTTCATTAATAAATAAATTTTCTGTCATTAATTTCCTAATTTTATTTTATTTTATTTTATTTCAAGATATATATTCTTTCTCCTATTAAATTTTTAAACATATTATATAATCTAATTAAGACAATTTATTCAATAAAAAATATAAAAAGAAAGTATAATTAAAAAGGGAAAAATAATTATAGACAATTTTAAAAGAAAACCATTAAAAATCAAACGAATAAAGCAAAAAAAAATATTAAATAAATAAAAAATATACAACAAAAAAAATAAAAAAAAAAAAATAAATAAATTAAAAAAATATAAACCTAATAAATTAAAGAAGAAAAATAAAAATAAATTAAAAAATAAAAATTTTTTTTTAATATGAAAGAAAATGACTAAAATTCGTCCAAAACTTCAAGATTGAATTTCAAATTAATTATATATATATTCAAAATATATTTATAAGGAGATTCATAACAAAGAAAAACATCATTGTTAACAAGATATTAAGATGGAACAATGAATGAAAAATATATCATAGGAATTGATTTTGAAGGAATAACGCTTAAATTAAATGATATAATATCTTATATACTTATTTTGGATACTACAGGTCAAGAATCCATTGTTATATATTCTTTTAGAAGTAGTAATGGCTTTATTTTTGTTTCTGATGTTTCTGGTGGAGATTAGATTGAAAATTTAAGTGATTGGATTGAATTAACTTTTTCTAATAATCAAAATTATACTATTAATTTTTTAATTTTAAATAAAAGTGATTTAAATTATAATAGAAAAGGTAGTGAAGATGAAGGTAAAGATTTAACTTTTCAAAGAAAATTTTTTTTTTATGGAAATCTTCAACTAAAGAAATAAAAATGTTAATAACTTTTGTATGAATTTTTTATATATAAATAATTTTATTATTTCATCAAAAAAAAACAAATATATAAATGAACAAAAAGAGAGATTAACTGAAGCTAATTATATTAGTATTAATGAAGGAAATATTAATAATGATAAAAAGGTTGTAAATGTAAATAATCAGATTTAATTATTTATAATAAATGAAAATATTTAAAAATTTAAAAATAAAATAATTTTTTGATAAATTTAAATGATAATATAATATGGGAATAAATACTACTTGTTGTAAAAAAGATTCAAGTAACAATGAAAGTGATTTTAAAGTATCAAATGATATGAGTAGTGTTATAAATGAAAAAATTGAAGAATTTAATTTGAAAATAGAATCATTAAAAGAAGTTAATTTTGCAAAAAATACTTCAGATGCTTTTGATTTTATTTTATCTGGCGAATATTATAATTCTTTAATTAAAGGAATTTCACCTTATATTTTAATTGGGAAGATTACAAAAAATATTTTTAATTCTGATTTACTTAAATTATTTCAAAGATTAATTAAATGGGGGAAAGAGTATAAATTAAATCAAAGTAATAATATTGTTGAGATTACAAAATTAAATTTAAAATATGCAACTACTAGTTTAATTGAAGATATTAATTCTTTAAATTTAAAGAAAATTAATCAGAATAATGGTATAAAGAAATTATTAATTAAAATAATAACTGAATTATCCTTAATTTGTCAATATTTTAAATTCGTTAATGAAAATAATAGCAACATTGATTATAAAGAAAATTTCTGGAAAGTCGTAAAAATTGAAAATGAAATAAAAATATATGTTTATAAAATTTCTTATAGTTTAGTTAAATTTAAGAAAGAATTAACTGAAGTTCAACCTAATCATTCGGTTCAAAATGAAAAAGAAAATAATAATAAAAATGAAACAATTAAAATTTATAAAGGTGTTGAAAAATATATTAATAATATTGCTAAAAAATTAATGGGATCTTAGACTAAATAATTAAATAATAATTTTTTTGGTTTCTTTTTATATATTAACTTTATTAAATTTTATTATCATCTGAACTTTCTTTAGAAATAAAACCATTTAAATTTATATTTTTAATTCCTGTCTCAATTCCAATTTCTTCTTCTAAATTTTTTAAAATATTTAAGGTGACTTTAAATTGTTTTCTAAGTTTACAAAAAATGTCAACATTTTGACTTTTAAATATATCAGATTTTGCCATTGTTGAAACAAGATAAGTCATTAATTCATCTCCTTTACAATTTAAAATTCCTTCTTTATTATATTGTAATATAGCTAAAAGAGAAGAAAAAAAACTTTTCCATCCTTGAAGAATAAAAACATCCCAAGCTTTAATTAGAACTTTATTTTCAATTTCATTAAAATTAGGATAAATATTAGTAAATAAAGTAATAAAATAAGGACTAGAAAAGAAATTCATAGCAATATTATTGAATTTTAAGCATTCATAAATTTCAGGTAATTTCAGATAAATTAATTTTTCAAGGATATAAAAAAATATTTTCAATTTATTTAAATCTCCAATGAAAATATCCATAAAATCTGTATATGTTAATAAACTTAACATAATATAAAAAACTTCTTCTTCATTTTGAATAATTTCTATTAAGAAAGAAGCAATATAATTCATTCCTTGGCAATATCCAACTTTGGTGGCTGAATGTGATAAAGCTTTTAATATATATTCTATTATTATTCTGTTAGATTCTTTTTGGTTTTTAAAATTTGTTCTTCTTACATCTAATTCTATTAATGAATCATATTTTGTTTTTATTATTTTATTTTGAATATCTTTTTTTATATTTAAGTAATTATATATTCTTTTTAATCCTTCTGTTTTTAAATATGCTTTCCAAATTCTTATTCTTTTTTTTAATGAAATTTTATCATCAGAAAGTCTTTGTTTATATATTTTTTGTATTAAATTTTTTGAAGTATATTTATTTAAATAAAATATATTAATAAGCTCTTTATCTTGAAAATATTTTCCTACATTTTTTAATATTATTATTACTTCTTTATCTGAAAGAAGAGAACAAGGATATTTTATTTGAAGAGTATAAGTATTTAAAGAATAAAGTTCTTTTATTTTTTCATTTGTTTTATTATTTTTTTCTTTATCTTGAAATTGTGTTCTTATAGTATAAAAAGAAGTATTTAAATATAATACATAAAAGTTTATATTTTCTATTTTTAATTTATATTTAGAACAAATTTCCATTACTAATTCAGATGATTGTTCTAAACCAAAATTTAAATTACACATATGATTTATAAAATCTTTCATTACTGAATGAATAATTTTAGGAGTATCTTTTTCATTTAAATCTTTTCTTTCTTCTATCGATGTTTTTTCATAATCTATTAAATAATTATATAAATCTGTTGATTCAATAATATAATTTTTATTTAATTGGAAAAAATTTGTGATTATATGATTAAAAGCATTATTTCTTTTAAAAAATAAATATTGATTTGAATTTTGTTTAACATAAGATTTTATTTTGTTATTTAATTTTTTTACAATTCTTGATTCAATTAATTTAATCCAACTGTTTTTATCTCTAAAAAATTTATTTTTATATAATAAAGCACAAAGATAAGTATTTTCAAAATATGATTGTTCAGATAATAAAATAATTGTATATAATAATTCATAAGAAACTGATTTAATATCATCTAAATTTAAATTTGCAATAATATTCATAATTACATTATTAAAATGAGCTAAATTGAGAAAATTTAAAAATTTAAAAAATATTCTATTTTTTTTTTGGTTCAGAAAAATTTGAAAGAATTTAACAAAAAATTTTTCATCTGATTTATTTATAAGAGATAATATTTTATTAAGTAAATCATCAAAAATATTATTTTGACTTAAAATACTTGAACAAAAATTTTTAATAGTAGTTTCCTCATATTCTGAAGTTGTTATATAATTTTCTTGAAAATGTTTTTCATTAAATATATCAAATTCAGGAGTTTCTGAAGAAATTTTTTCAATACATTCAATATTCATTAAATTCCCAGAACCAATTCCTTGAATTAAACCTTTTAATGCATCATCTTCTTCTTCATAATTCATTTCATTGATATTAATAATTTGATTAAGTTCAGATTTATATTTATCATAAGACTGAAAAGAAAAAATATTCCATTTATTTTGTAAAGATATATTATTTTTAATTGAATCATTACTAAAGTCCTTTATATCTTTTGGTATATTATATTGATTAATATTATTTTTAAACATATTTATCATTCCATTAAACCAAATTAAAGAATTATGAAATAATTTTAAATAATTATCAATAATAGTTCTGATAAAAGTTCTTTTTTTTTCTTCTAATTGTTCTATATCATTAAAAATAATTCTAAAATTATTTTCATATTCTAAATATAATTGATTTGCAATATTAATTTCTTTTCTATATAAAAGAGACTTATTTTCCATTATTTCTCTTTGTTTTAATAATTTTTCATGTAGATTATTGATTTCTTGGTTACTCATATTTGAATTTGCTGTTTTAATTGATTCTTTCTCCATTTTTTCAACAATTTCATATTCTTGATAATAAGATTTTTTTAATTTATCAATTCTTGCATTTTGAGTTTCTAAAGAAGAAATAATTAATTCTAATGTACTTATATTATTTAAATAATCTCTGTTTATTATTTTAGAAAAATTTTCTAAAGGTGATATTATTTCTTCTTTCATTTTTTTAGAAGAGTTTGAAATGGAATTAAAAAACTCATTATGAAATGAATAAAAATCTTGCAAATTTAAAGAAAATTGAATATTTCCATAACTATCTTCAGAAAAATTTAGAGGAATATTTCCAAAACTTGAATATATTTGAGATATATTTTGAAAAAAATATAATAGTTTTTGAATTTTTGAACCATTTGTTTGATTTATGAGTGAAATCTTATTTTTATATTCTTTTAATTCCAAAATTAAATCAAGAGGAGAAAAAGTAATTTTATTTATTTTTTCCATATATTAAAAATTTAAATTTATTTTTTTATAAATTAGATAAAAAAATTTGTTTCGATTATTTTCAATATTATTTTATATTAATCCTCTAATTGATCTTTATTAAAATAATATATTCAGAAAAATAAAATAAATAAAAAAAACTAAAAATAAAATCTTATTTATTATTTTCAATTCCTAAATTCAAGAATAATAATTATTTTCATAATTTTTTTATAAATATATATAACTTTTATATGACAATTATTGAGGAATTTTAATTTAAATTTTCTTTTAATTGAAATAAAATTAA
>JAEEGL010570178.1_pt1 | contig 15792 bp, 6 predicted proteins | sample 9134231 | NCBI WGS metagenome assembly JAEEGL01 (sample SAMN16246548, study PRJNA631951) | gut metagenome | biome: gut microbiome; feature: rumen; material: fiber-attached | host: Bos | place: Iran: Karaj | collected 2018-10
ATCCCCCTTCGCTCCGCCGCGCCACCCGTATTGCATACGAGCCTGACTCTCGCAAAAAGTCAGCCATAACGCGTCAAAAGACAATGACGGGGACAGTCCCCTCAGCCTTACTGTTGTTGCGGATGGTCGTGGATGTGCCTTCAAACTGAATCACCATGGCAACTCGCACGGCCCAAATTCAAGGACTCCGCTCGCCATCGACGGATACGATGCACGAGAGTCGCTCAGGCGATACGACAGCGTCACAGGCAGCGGAAAAATGCAAGGCATGAACGTCTCACAGGAAATTTACATAGATATAGCCTGTCAGTTTGCCGGAATCCCGGACAAAAACAACTATATGCCGCCTATTTCCGCCCCTCTCGCTCGTCCGCACCGCACTTGCACGACCTTATTCCCGGGAACAATTCGGGCCAGCGATGGACGAACATGTGATCATCATTGTAGTTGCTCGTCCTGTCCACGCACTTTCCTTCGCCGTCAAATATCAGATACGGTTCGTATGGCGACGACAGCCAACGGCAAAGATAGCTCAGAGGAAGTTTCCCGAGACGATACCTGACGCCGACGAAATCCTCGCCATTCCGCCTGAACGCAGTCTCCGTCACGCAATCTCCGACTTCGCTAGCACGCTGTTCTTCGAAAGAGCCGAACGACGACAGAAAACGCGCATCATGTTCGCACCAGAATCTCAGCGCATAAACGAGCAGGGCCGACGCCGCCACCACTGCCACTACGGAGGCGACAATCGCGCAAGACTTTCTCCGCGCTCCACACTCGGCGCATGCCGCAGGTCCTTTGGATCTATTCGTCATCTGCGGCAGTATACCATATTTCAGGCGTCGCTCGCACTGCAAATCGGCATAGGCCGTTCAGCCGCGGCAGAATCGCAGAAGAACCACTCAGCAGTTGCCGACAAGGACGCGTGAAAGGCGGCGACGCGCGACGTCGGCAAGGCGCCGCACGTCCGCGACCGGCGTCGGCGACGCGTCCGACATTCTCCATCTCGGAAAGAACCGCGTGACATGAAGCGGCATGTCCGGCGAAACCGACGCGACAAAGGACGCAATGGCGTCCATGTCCGCTTCGCCGTCGTTGCGTCCGGGAACGACAAGCGTCGTGACCTCTACATGACATCCGGCGCCATGCAAAGCGGAAATCGTCCTGCAGACTGCGCCGAAGTCGCCTCCGACCCAGTCGTAATACTCCTGCGACGGACCCTTGAGATCGATGTTCGCCGCATCAATGAGCGGGGCGATCTGCGAAATGACGCTCTCGCTGGCGCATCCGTTTGACACGAGCACGTTCAGCATTCCCCTTCTGCGTATCTCAGCTGCGCAGTCGCGCACGAACTCCCATCCGACAAGCGGCTCGTTGTATGTGTACGCAAGCCCGATGTTGCCCTGTTCGTCCGCAAGGCGCGCGGCGAGATCGGCCAGTTCGCCGGGCGAGGCGGTCCTGTACGGCACTTCGTCCGCGCCATGCTGCGATATTCCGTCGTTCTGGCAGAACGGGCAGCGCAGATTGCAGCCGTAGGAGCCGACTGAAAGGACATTGCTCCCCGGACGGAAAAACGCGATTGGCTTCTTCTCTATGGGATCAAGCGAAATCGACGAAATGCGCCCGTAGTTCGCCGCGACGACGGCGCCGTTCTCGGCGCGCCTGGCGCGGCAGAATCCGACTGCGCCGTCGGCAAGGCGGCAATGGCGGGGGCACGCTCCGCACACCGCCGTCGCCGCGTCACTCATGGAACACCTCGGCCTGGAACGTCTCGAACGTCGCGCCGTCCCGCCACGCGTCCGCGGGAAGCCCGGCCTTCTGCGCAAGATACGAGAGCGTAGTCGGAAGGTCCCAGCCCTGCTCTGGCGCGACCTGCGGCAGAAACACCGCGAAGCACTCCCCCTTCTCAAGCGTCATGCCGTCACGCCCAAGCACGATGTCGCGCCATGAGGCAACGCGCTTCGGCGGAGTAAGCGCCGAGACCTCGACACGGATTCCTCCAAGCTCGCGCTCTGACACGGGCGAAAAGCGAGGGTCGCGAAGCGCCGCGTCAACTGCGCGCGCGGCCACGGCCTCTACAAGCGGGCGCATGGGCATAATCTCGCCGATGCAGCCGCGAAGAGCGCCGGTCACCCTGTCGTTCAGCGTCACGAAAGCGCCCATCTTGGCAAGCGCAGCCTTCGGAGCTTCGGAGACATCGGGCCGGACGCGCCGACCCGGACCGCCTCGCACGGCGCTCTCCAGCGACGCCCGCGCGATGCGCAGAAGGTACGCCCGGTCTTCGGCGGAAAGAACTGCGTCGCCGTCGCCCTGCCACTTCGCGAAGCCGGTAGCGGCAAGATAGCACACGAACCGGCTGTAGTCGCCTTCCGCGTCGCCCGACGTCGCGTACTTTCTCCGAACGAGCCGAGTGCCGCGCGGAAAGGCGCGGAGCGCAAGCTCTATCGGCACATGCCCGCAGATAGTCGCGCCCGTTCGCCTTATGAACGATGCAAAGCCGTCCGCATCGCAGTCTGCGGCAAGCGAGAACGCCTCCGCGTCCGCCGCGGCGACCTTGCGCCGAACCTCCTCGCCGCCGTCCCTGCCATAAGGAGTGTACGAGAAGTCGTCGCCGTAGTGAGTGAAGTCGGACGAGATGACAAGCAGCGTCTCGGCATCCATAAGCCGCGCCAGCGCCCTGGCGCACATGGCCATCTGGTCCTCGCCGAACGAGCCCATGACAAGCGGCACGACAGAGAAGCCTTCCCCAAGTGCGAGCTGGATGAGAGGAAACTCGATCTGCGCGGAATGCTCGGCCGCATGGACCCGGTCGTTGCGCGCGACCGGCGCGACGAGCGCGAGCCTGTCGAGCCACTCGCGGTCGACCGCGATTCTGCCAAGAGGCGTGGAGACGTCGCCTGACTCTGGCGCGACGAGGCGGTTTTCTATCCAGGCGCGATGGCTCGGAGCGAGCACGACCACGCGGCGGAACTTCGCGCCGCGGACAGCTTGAACCGCCGACCATGCAATTTCGCCGGAATACGCCCAGCCTGCGTGCGGAAGGACGAGCACGTTCGAACCGGGAGAAGCCGCCTCCGAGCCAAGCCCGGCCGCCTTCTCCCAATTGCCGCAGACTGCACGTATTTCCCGGTCAGTTCCGGGATACCACGATCCCGCTATTGTGCTTTCAAGTGCCATGCCCAACAAATATAGCCGCCGCGGACCTCCCCCACCGCGAATTGACTGTATTATACCATATTCGCTTCCCAATCTCCAAGAGGATTTTTCTGATTTTTTGTGAATTGAGAAAGTCAAAAGCTCTTCTCGCGCGGCAGTTTGCAAAAACGGCTCACATCTGGTATAATAAGCGCATATCGAAAGGTGCATGGTACATGAGGAATTAAGGAAAGGCAAGCCTGGAATTCGTCCGCCGTTCGGCGAAACCGTAGAGATATGACGATAGAAACCGAGAACGCCATCATTCAGCTACAGCGAAAAGACAGAACTCTGTTCAGTTCGCTTCTGAAGCACATAGTGCAGGCAGCGCCAAACGAAGACCCGTCCGACTTCGTGCTGGCCTCGATCGGCAGGAACGTCGGCGCCGACCGCTGCTACGTGTACAGGTTCTGGGAGCCAGGCAAGACCTCGATGTGCACCAACACGCACGAATGGTGCGCCGAGGACATAAAGCCGGAGATAGGCGGTCAGCAGGCGTGCGACCTCTCGGCGCTCGTCGAGTTCAACGCGCACATCACGTCGGGGCGCGACTTCCTCTTCACCGACATAAACACCATCGACGCCGGCTCTCGGGAGTGGCTGGAGCCGCAGGGCATAAAGTCGCTTATCGCGACTCCGCTCGTAGGGGCCAACAACACGATCTGCGGGTTCGCGGGGTTCGACTTCGTAAAGGCGCCGTGCGGCGAGATAACGGAGCGCATAATCGTCAACATCCACGAGGCCGCGGACCTGCTGCTCAACTGCCAGCGCCTTCACGAGAAGGACGTCGCCCTTCTCGACGTCTCCAGACGCGAAAGCGAGCACGAGGAGAACGAACGCGAGTTCGAGCGCGCGCTCATGACCCTGCAGAAGGACGCGCGCACGATGCACACGAAGCAGATGCTTGAGATCGTGCGCAACCGCCTTGACGCCGACATGTGCCTGCTTGTGCAGGAGATGCCCTCGAAAGGCGGCGGAAAGGTCCTGCCGGAACATGCCGTCTCACGCAACGGGTGGACGAACAAAAGGGGATGGACCATCGACCCGACGCTGTGCCGCGCCCTCGACACGAGGCTCAAGACAAGCGCGATCATCACCCTGCGCGAAAGCGAGATCGGCTGGCTCAAGGCCCAGACGGAGGGGGCCTCGACCTCCGACTTCTCCGACAATCTGAAGATAGTGCACTCCATCGGCATCCGGCAGGAAGGCCGTCTCGCGGGCGTGCTGTGCGTGGGCTACGAGGACGAGAGGTCCCTCACTCCGCTTCTGACGGGGTTTCTGCGCCGGTCGGCGCTGGTCATAGTGTCCACGCTGGAGAGAATCGCGACCTACCACGACCTCAACGCCGCGCTGGACCAGGCGCACCTCAAGGGCGACATCGTCGAGTTCATGTTCCAGCACACGGACTACGCGGAGGTCAGGAACTTCATCGGCGAGAAGGTGCGCGAAATCACCGGCGCGCAGCACCTCCTGCTCTGCTCCAACGACGGCGAGCGCACCGACTGGTTCAGCGACGACGCTCCGACATGCTGCCACAACTGCGTGGAGTACGTACGCAACTTCGGCAGGAACCTGCCTCCGACCCTTTTCTCCGAGGACGAGATAGCGATCATCCAGGAGGGCGAAGAGCTTCCGAAGATGAACCAGCCGCACTACTGTCCGATGAAATCGGTGGTGCTGAGCCAGTTCAAGAGGGACGGCGGCTGGTGGCGTCTCGTCGCGGACTACACGAAGTCGCACGAGCGCGACCTGCCGGAGGTCGCCCGGATAATGCGCATGGCGCTGGAGCTGGTGGCGATTGCCTACGACAGGGAAAAGCGCGAGGAGACGATAAAGATACTCCAGAAGCATCAGAGCTTCCGCGCGGACACGCTCGCGTACGCGCTTTCGAAGGACGATCTGCCGGGGCTCATCAACCTCACGATGCACAGGCTTCTGGAGCTGACGGCGTGCGACTACATCGCGATACACACGGTCGACGGAGACCACCGCATGCTGCATCCGGGAGGCGAGCTCGCGAAATGTCCGCACCGGTGCACGGCATGCTCGTTCTACAAGCTGAAGGTGCCGTCGATAGGGGACTCCGACAACATCATCGAACTGGACGACACAAAGGGCCAGTGCGAGGTGCAGATTCCGTCGGAATGCCCGGCGATGTCGCTCGAAGTCGTGGTCGTCTACTGCGAAGGCAAGCCATGGGGCGGCATAGCGCTCCACTACCTCGAAAAGCAGCGCCAGGTATCCGCCGACGACCGCGACACTCTGAAGATCGCGGCGGACGTGCTGACGCTCGCGCTCGAACGCCATTCCTCTGCCGTGCGCCTGGAGCAGGAGAGGGACCGCGTCGTCGAGGCGGAGAAGGCGCGCAGCTACTTCTTCTCGTCCGTCTCGCACGACATACGCACTCCGCTCAACGCCATCATCGGCTTCTCGGAGCTGCTGCAGTCCGGCGACGTGCCGCCCGCCGAGGCGAAGCAGGACCTCAAGATGATCGTGGCGAGCGGCAAGACGCTTCTGCAGCTCGTAAACGACGTGCTCGACCTCTCGAAGATGGACCTCGGCAAGCTCGAGTTCAGCTTCGAGCCGACGGACGTCAAGGAGGTCGTGCAGGAGATCGTGCCGGTGTTCCGTCCGCTGACAGTCGCGAAGAGGCAGACTATCGTCGTGGACGTTCCCGACATGCCGCGCCTCATGGTCGACGCGCACCGCTTCAGGCAGGTGCTGTTCAACTTCGTCAGCAACGCGGTCAAGTACGCGGGGCCGTGCACGATACGCGTGTCGGCGTCGTACGAGAACGGGATTCTGAAGCTCACGGTCGCGGACAACGGCAAGGGCGTCTCGCCCGAGAAGGCGAAGCGGCTTATGCAGCCGTTCGTCCAGGCCGACATCAAGAACCGCACGGAAGGCAGCGGCCTCGGCCTTGCGATATGCAAGCGGCTCGTGGAGATCGCGCACGGCAAGATATCGATAGACACGGCTCCAGGAAAGGGATTCGCGATACACACCGAAGTGCCGGCGACGATCGCGCCCGAAAGCGAGAAAGGCGAGAAGGCCGCGAAGGCAGCGGCTATCAAGGCGCCCAGCGCATCCATGCGCGTGCTCGTCGTGGACGACTCGCCCGTGAACCGCTCCGTACTGAAGGCGATGATGAAGAAGCTCGGCATAACGAACGTCGGGCTTGCCGAGGACGGCAAGGCGGCCCTTGAGAAGCTTGAGAGGGACCCGGACTACGACATCGTCTTGTCCGACATGTGGATGCCGGTCATGGACGGCACCGAGCTGATACGCCGCATCCGGGCGGACAAGCGTCTGGCAGGGCTCAAGGTGTGCTCGATCACAGCGGACGTGGAGGCCCGCGCGAACTACAAGGAGCTGGGCTTCGACACGATACTTCTGAAGCCCGTTACGCTAGAGAAGCTGTCGGAGCTCTTCAGCAAAATGGGCGGCGCTGCGAAGCCGCAGGGCCAGGGCGCCTGACGTTGGCGCCCCTTAGAGCTCTATCGCAGCGCTCTTGAGGATGCGCCGAGCCGTGAAGGCGCCAGACGCGGTCACCGGTCCTTCGCGACGGAGACCCGTGTATGCCCATGTGCACGTCCCCCTCAGCGACTCCTCCGGACTCCACACAGCGCCCGCGTTGTCGGCGAACGAAAGTCTGACCTCCCCGCCTATCGTGAAGCGCTCTGGCTTCACCGAACCTATGTAGTTGTTGATGTCGTCGCCGCTCGGAGCGGGAGTCTCGAAGTCCATCTTCTTATTGTCGAAAAGCGGATGAAGCGCATGGAAGAAAGGATTCGACGGGGAGTTCGGCCCGATCGAATACGAGAACGACAGCGGCGCCGAGCAGTCCCCGAACGCGCCCGAAGAGGACTCCACCGCGCCCATGTCGACAGGAAGGACGGCGGAAGAGAGCCTCCGCGTGTAGTCCCTGCCTGTCGGAAGCTCCGCATCCGGTCCGTAAAGGTCCTCCCTGATCGTTCCGTCGCCGTTGGCAAAGCCGGAAATCACCGCACGCTGCAGAAGGCGGCACTTCCCCTCTGAATCCACATGAACGTAGAACTTGACCGGCATGGCGCCGCCAGCGCCGACGCCTTCCACACTGTGCTCGGCGGAGACCTGCCAGTTGACGGCGGTGAGGCAGCCCTGGACGAGCCAAAGGCCCTGCGGCCACGCGACAGACGGCTTGGTGTCAACGGCTGCTATCGGCACCTGGGCCATGAAGCCCGTGTATCCCCGGTCGGACGGATTGCATTCCGAGATGCGCACGATTCCTCCCACTCTGTCTCCAGTTCCGGCGAGCTTCGTCCGGTCGAGCGCAAGGGACACGGTCCACGTCTCGCCCGCCGACAGATACCTGGAAACGGAGTTCGTGAACGGATGCCATGTGGGAATCGATTCGATCGTCGCATTCAGTGAGAACATGACGTCGGGCTTCGAAATGCCGTCGGACGACGCGACGTATTCGATCTGGACGAGCTTGTTGGTGACTCCGTCGTTGCGAATCGCCAGCTCGCCGCGCGTGTCAGTCTCGCCGAAGTCGACGCCGGTACGCGGGGAAACGTAGAGCGGGCCCGACCAGTCGCTGATCGCGACGCCAGGCACGAGCAGCACGGCCCCGTCAGTGAGCGACGCAGAAAGCGAACCTACGCGCGGAAACCCGCCGCCATAGGCGACCACGCCCATCTCTCCCGACGAAGACGTCGCGACCCTGTAGAAGCTCGGGTTCGCGGCTAGCGCCGGACATCCCGCGAAATAGCTGGCCGCGCTCACGGAGACCGAGGGGTCCGCAAGGCGTACGCCGACATAGTTGTACGTCTCGTCCGCACCGCTCGTGTGCCATGCGATGCGGGGCGCGGCAGGAACGCCGCGGAGCGACGTGGTGAAGGCGGACGAGTTGGTGTTGCAGCAGAGAAGCACGGTGTCGGCGGAAAGCCTCCTGAGCGTGCTGGCGTGCCCTTCGCGCGACCAGACTAGAAACGGCGAGAGCACAGTGGACTCTCCGGTTAGTCCGCCCGACGTGTCGGCCGTGACGCGGAAGTTGTCCGCATTGTAGGCTGAAACCGACTCGACCGGCCAGGAAGCGAACACCTCGTCGGCGCTTCCGTCCGGCCCGACGCCGACATACACCGCGTTCCAGCCCGGATTCAGCGTGACAGTCTGGTCGACTACCGCCGCATGCGCGAAGAGCGCGGCGGATGCGGCAACAAGTGACAGTGTCTTGGTTCTGAAAGTCATATCGCAGTACTCCCCTTTCACCGTGTTCAGTCCAGGCGGATGCGGAAAAGCCCGAGCGTTCCCTCGCGGACCATGTACACTTTCCTTTCCGCGAGATTTGCGTTCCTGTCGCCTTCCTCTATGTATGTGCGTTCGGCGGAGGACGTATCAGGGGCGGCGCGGTGCCTGTGACGCGCGAAGCCGCTGGCGCGGGACACCGCGTTGGTGCTTCTCTCTATCGAATAGGCGAAGCCAAACACCGGTTTGAAGCCAAGCTCGACCATCTCGGTTCCGTCGCTGGCCGTCACCATCTTGAACGACGTCACCTTGAGCCCGGCGGACTCCGCGTCGTACGGATCTGTCCCCGCGAAGTACTCCTCGCGGTTGGAGACGCCGTCGCCATCCCAGTCGGCGTCGGGATCGTACGACTCGCCCGGCCCGATGTAGCCCAGCATCCTTGCGTACTCCTCGGCCATTGCGACGTAGCCGTCGTCAATGCCCCATTCGTTGGAGCACGTCATGAGCTTGAGGTCGAGGCGAACGGTCGAGCCGGCCCTGCCTGCGACGACGGCGACGTTGGTCGACGAATAGACCGTTCCCGACGAGTCGCGTGAGTCGACCTCGAAGACGAGAGTGTCTCCAGGTGCGGCCGCGGACGCGCACGACCTGGTCGCCATCGGAACCGACACCGCGTAGTTGCAGTCCGTGTCGTCCGTGAACGAGCCCAGACCGCCCCGGGCGAGAAGTACGCCGTCCTTCCGCACACGGATCTCGGATGCCTCCGACCAATGGTGGAGCCCGCTGCCGTCGTAGTCCCTTACGCGGCCCGTGTACACGCAGGGCGGCGTGGAGACGGTTATCTCGGCCGCCGCCGAGACCGCAATGGCAAGGGCGACGAGCGTGAACGTTGCTGTGGCTGTTGTCTTCATCTAGATCACCCTCCTGTCAGTTCCCCGAATGCGAATACGTCTTCAGGCCGAGCTTGATGTCGGCGACACCCGGCGCGTCCACAATGCCGTCGCGGTTCAAGTCCGAGCCGTAGATGAACGCGTCGAGCGCCGCCTTGCGGTCTTCCGCACTGCCGCCGAGAAGCTGGCCTGCCGGAATTATTACGACCCAGCGCGTGTTCCATGCGCTGCGGCCGATAAGCCGTCTGTTCGCGCGGTCCGCGTCGTCCTCTTCGCCGATCATCGCTCGGAAGGACGGTATGCGCCGTATCTTCGCCGCAACGTCTCCGCCCGCCGTGTAGCCGGTGTACGTCGGCGTCCAGTCCTCGTCGTCGAGCTCTGCAGAGCCGACGGAGTACGGGACGGGAATGACCTGGTCGAGGACGTTGTAGGACAGGACCGTCCCCTTCTCCGACCCGCCCGGCACGCGCATCGAGTCGACGCCCGCAGGAACGAGGTAGACCACAGGCGTCCTCGAAAGCGCGGCGGTGGAATATCCCTCGAACTTCACGCCGGCGGAATGTATCTTCGTCGCGTAGTAGGACGAGTCGAGCGCATGATCGCCGGCCTTGAGGTCCTTGCCGAAGAAGTTCTTCGCGAAATCGATCGTCGACGAGAACGGTATCACAAGCGCGGGCTCCTTCGCCTCAAGCGGCGACGTGGAGGCGACCGGCTGGCAGAAGCGGACGTACTCCGGCACCGTTCTCAGGTCGTCCACCACGTACTTCGACAGCTCCTTGCGCCATGACGCGTCGCCCGCGGCGCCGGGATCGATGCGGAAGAGCTCCCTTCTCAGCGAGAACCAGGTCGCGTTGCGGTCCGGATTGTTGATTCCGAGGCGCGGCTTGAGCACGATGTAGTTCGCCTTCATGCGGGCAAGGACGTCCGCAAGTCCCGCGTCGCCATATCCGCCGCCGAGAACCGGCTTGCCCGAGGCGTCGAGCTTTCCGATCGACCGCGCACCGACGATCTCGCCCTTGAACTTGTCGCCGGACATCCTGTCCGCCGAGAGAAGCCCCGTCTCGTAGTCGTAGGCCTGCGCGGCCATGAAGACGTACTTCTGGGCGAGGTCGAACGCGGCGGAGTAGCGGGTGAGGGCATAGTCGCGCACGTTGCGGAAGAACATGTCGTTGTAGCGCTGCCGGATGATGCGGTTCGACAGCTTCGCCCGCACGGACTCGCGCTCGGCCTGCACTCTGTCGCCCTCGGCGACGACCGTGTCGAAGCGCTCAGCCGCCGCGACCATCGTCGCCCAGGCCACGTTGATCTGGCGGGCGGACGCGCTGATCTCTCCGATCTGCCCCCTCGCCGCCTCGTAGGCGTTCTTCTTCGCGGTTGTCCAGCTCGCGCTGTTCTGCTCGACCAGCGCGGCCGTGTCGACGATGTTCTGCACCTCGGCGGCCTGGACGGCAATTCCGTCGAATATCGCGCCCCAGCCGAGGGCGGACCCGAGGACGCCGAGATTGAACCCGCCCGCAGCCCCGTACGCCACCGCGCCAGGCACGAACATCGACGTAAGGCCAATGCCGATCGCGGTCTTCGCGGACACCCCATCGACATAGGCGTCGGCCGACTTCGCCAGCTCCGCCATAAGCTTCATCGAAATCGAAAGATCCTTCATGGCCGTTATGGTCGCGTCGGTCGCGAACTTGGAGATGGCCTTGGCGAGCGTAGCGTCATAGGAGCTTTCCGCGGCGCTTCGGGTGTCGTCGATCCACTTGATGTTCTGCGATAGCTTGTCGATCTTGGCGTTGTATTCGCCTACCGCGTTCTTCAGGGCCACATACGCGAGAATGTAGTCGTTGTAGGCGTCCTGTATCTTACCACGGCACTGGCGCCTGCCGGTGAAGGACGCGGGCTTCTTCACAAGGCCGCTGGCTGTCAGCTGGTAGGAGAAGTTCTTCGTCGACGAGTTGACGGACGTGTCCTCGAGAAACGCCTTCATCGAGTCGTACGTCCACTTGTCGGTGTCCTTGCTGTACGTGACGACCGCAACAGGCTCCACTTCGGCTCCGGTGAGACCGTACGCCTCAAGATCCATGTACATGTAGTGGTAGAGGTCCGGCCCCGCGTATCCCTGCGGATACGTTCCGGACGGGCCGATGTCATCCGCGTACGGCATGCCGTATATCTCTATCAGGCGTGCGTTGTAGGCGCGCTCGGACTCGTCCGCCTGCTCCTCTTCGGCGAGCTCGTTGTTCGATATCTGGCGAATGTGCTTTGACGCTTCCTGCGCGCGGTCAAGCACCTTGGCCGCGTTCTCGAGCGCAGTCTCAGCGCGCGCGGCGATCTGCTCGAAGTGGGAATGCGCGTCGTCCGCGTCGTCTTCCGCATCGCCAGGCGCAATGTCGAACGGTATCGCCGAGTCGGAAAGCCCTATCGGATTCAGGCCGGAGTCGGCCTTGTCGAGCTGCTTCTGTATCGCCGACGCCGCAGACGCCAGGGTCTCAAGCGATGTGGCGGTGGCGCGGTTGATTCTCAGCAGCCCGTCGTCCTCGAAAGCGATGCCGAAGCCACTTTCCTCGACCGTCAGCCAATCCCCTCCGAATACCATCCACGGGCAGTCGCCGCCCGGTGTTTCGTCCGGAAGCGTCTCCGCGTCCGCCACTTCCGAAACGCCGCGAGTGTACGTGGCAAGGGACTCGGTCCTCGGGTTGACGTATTCGCGCGAAGCGATGATCTCGTCGTCGGAGCGCTCCTGCGACCAGAAGCGCATCTCCGTCATGTACCCCCTGAAGCCCAGGCCCAGCATCGCGCGAGGCGACATGATCGGCGCGGTTCCAAGCGAGGCGGAGCCAAGCAGCGCGCCGTCCGGACCGAAGACGCGCAGCCTGAGGCCGCCGTCCCTGTCCGAATCCACCGCGAACATGGTCGGCCCTGTGCTCGGCATCGTGGCGAACGGCCCCACTTCGACAAGATTGTCTACACGGTAGTCGAAGTCGTAGCTCGAGTACTCCACGTCCTCGTCGAAGGCGTCGCCAAGCAGGTTCGTGGTCGTCACGGTGTGCGTGACCGTCGACGACACCAGCAGTGCCGTGAGCCGGCGCAGGGATGCCGATATGCCGCCGTTCTCGTCGGACGAGATCGAGACGAAGTTCTCCCACATGTACGGCTCTCCGGAGTCCGCCATCGGCAGCTCGTCCGCGACGATGAGCTCGCCGAACACGTTCGCGATCTCGGCAACGCCGCTCCGCTCCTCGCCCGCCGCATTGGCCTGGAACTCGAACGTCCACGTCAGATTGGTCAAGACGACTCCGACGGGCACGTTCGTTATTGAAAGCATCGTGGACCCGTCGAACTTCAGTCTCTGGAACTGGCCCGAGCTCTCCGCCGCGGGCAGCATGGAGTTCGCCACCATCCAGTTCATGACCGCGCCCACGCCTCCGCGCGTGGCCCACTCTCCGTAGCCGAAGGCACGGTCGCCGTCGTCGTCGAAGTAGCCCGCGCCGTTCGCGCGCCCGTTCTCCCTCCACGCCTTCTTGACCGTGCGGTCGACCACCTCGGCGGACGTGTCGGCGAGCTTCGCCGCAATCTCGGAGAAGCGCTCCTCGTCGAAGTAGTCCACGTCCACTACGTTGTCCGCGACGTTCATCTGCATCATCGAAGTCGACCAGGAGAAGTTCGGGTTCCTGAGCAGCCTGTACCACACGCTCAGCGCCGAGAGATAGTGCCCGTAGGCGTCGCCATGGCCCTGCGGATACATCAGCGCCGCGTCGTTCTCGTCGATCTTCGCGTCGTTGTTGGACGAATAGACGTTGTAGTTCATCGCGTAGGCGACTTCGCCGGCCGTGATCCCGCGCGTGAAGTTCCACACGAGGCGGTTGTAGAACGGCGCGGCCGTGACCGACGGATTGTTCACGCCCGTCCTTCCGCGCAGGAGGGCGAGCTCCTCGTCGAGAAGCGAGGAGACCTGGTTGTCGAAGCAGAATAGGCCGGTCGACTCCGCGCCGTAGTCTATCGAGCCGCCGCTCTTGCCGAAGGCCGCGCCGAAGCCGATCGTCGGGTTGAGCGCGTCGCTGTAGGCCTCGTTGCCGAGCACCATGTACATGTCCGCCAGGCGTTCCGCCGCGAGAAGGAGCTGCTTGTTCGCATCCGTGTCGTTCAGCCCGACGGAAAGCGACATCGACTCCGCCTTGTTGAGAAGCGTCTGGTAGAGCTCTATGAGGCCGACCTCGGTCAGATTGTCCTGGCTCAGCGCGACGTCGCCAGCCCACGGCTTGCCCGCCGCCTGGATCATCGTCGACCAGGTCTCCGCAGCATTCGCGTAGAGGTCCGTAACGCGCTGGGTGAACGGAGTCACGTTGTTCACGCACCTCTGTATCCACCCTTCCGCAAGCGCCGGACCGCACCACGCGCTCCATTCGTCGCCCATGACCTCATAGGCCGGAGTGCCCTCCTTCGCGCGGTAGCGCATCACGTAGAACGTGTTCACGAGGTTCGCCAGCGTGTCGCCCTGCTGGCCGATCGTGAATCTCGTGAGCCCCGCAGCCGGGTCGAACACCTTCTGGTAGCGGCCTTCGTAGTCGGTCGGCATCCTCCCGTCGTCGTCCGGCTTGGCCTTCTTCCACTCGAAGACGAAGTCGTCGGCCTGGCCGGCGAAGGCCTCGGTGTAGATGATGCCGAGCTGCTGGGAAAGCATGTTGAGCGGGTCCTCGCGGGTGATGACGCGGCCGGCGTAGAGTCGGTTCGTGACCGCGAAGACGTGCATCGAGACGGCGTCGCCGTCCCTTACGCCCGTGGCGCCGCCGACCGGCGCGTCGTTCTCGATTATCGTGACGTAGTTGGTGGCGCCCATCGCGGTGATCGCATAGTGGTCGCGCGCGATGTACTCCACGCCAGGCTTCGTGGGATCGGCCTTCTGGACACCCAGCACGGACGGTCTGACCGGCGTCGTCGGGAGCTTGTCGACAAGCGCGTCCCACTTCGCCTTTTTCGGATGCGAGTCGACCACCAGCGCCTTGATGGCGTCCTTCTCCGAAGCGTTCAGCGCATTCGGCCAGAGCAAGTCGCCGCCGGCGTTCGACTCCAGCACGCCCGTGAAGCAGACGCAGTTGGCGGGCGCAAGGTTGGCGTTGACGAAGAAGCGGTCGCTCACGGACGGGGGAAGCCCCGGGAACGTGTACTTGCCGGCGCGCAGGTTGGCCGTTCCGTCCGCGACGCTGAACCCGAAGTCCTCCACAAGGTCGGCGGGCGTGCCGTACGAGGCGTCGCCTGTGGTGCGGGTCACGGTCGGATCCCAGAGAAGCACGGTCTTGTCCCCGTCGTCAGGCCAGACAACCGCCACCGACGTCGCGTTCCACACCTCCGGCAGCCCGTTGGCGGCCTTCGTGAGAGTCTCGCCGATCCGCATCGTCTCGACGTTCTTCGGCCACGACACGTTCCACCTCCATGGCGCCGGATTGCCGGTCAGCGCGTCGCCGCCGTTCATGCAGGCAAGCCACGGTATCGGCGTGCCGAGCGGCGGATTGGACGCAAGGGAAGGATAGTCGAAGCCGTCCTGGTTCGGATAGTACATGTGTATGTCGAGAGTGCCTGCGGCGCGTGCCCATATCTGGTTCTTCCGGTCGGGCCACGCCACAGTCGGCACGCCATCCTCAACCTCCCACCAGTCGTTTGTAAGCCAGGGGTTGTCGAAGAGGTCCAGCGGATGCGGGCCGGGAAGGACCGTTCCTGCCGTCGCCAGACCGGCGAGCGCCGTGTACGTGTCGTTGGTGAGCAGCACCGGAAAGGCCAGCATCCTCTTCCGTCCGCCCCTCTCGTACTCGACAAGGGCAAATGGCTCGGACGTGTCGGCCGAGTTCAGGTCCGTCCTTATCGCCCAGACGTAGTATCCGCCAACGCACGAGCCTATGAACGCGTGCTCCTCGTTCGGGTTGTAGCCGACCTCGTTCCGGTCGTTCTGCCGGTAAATGGACGGCATGGCGTCCGCCTCGAAGACCCCGGTCCCCTTCGTCGGCGCTCCGGGCATCAGCCGGAGGACGCCAGACGTCGCGTACCTCTGGCCGGTGACGGAATCGGTCGCGTACCGCACGTCCGAGCCGGGCAGGGGGTCGAGGTCGCCGTCGGGGAATTCGAAGACCATCATCTTCGCCAGCTTCGAAAGTCCCTCCTCCGAGAACAGCCCGTTGGAGACCGCAAGCGCCGAGGGCGCTTCGGAGGCGACGAGGATCTCGTCCAGTGCAAGCCCGGCGAGCGAGGCGGCGCCGTCCGACGCGCCAGCGCTGTTGCCCGTGAGATAGCCTGCGTAATTCATCTCCGCAGACTCCACGCTCATGCAGGCGACGCCGTCCACGTAGGAAGTCCAGTTCGTCCCGTCAAGGGCGAACACGATCCTGTGCCATTTCGTGTCCGCGACAGGCGCGGTGGAAACCGACGCCGAGACACCGTTCGTCCCGCAGGCGAGCGTGTAGACCACTGAGCCGTCGGAGCCCTTCGCCGC
>JAEEGL011392924.1_pt1 | contig 15792 bp, 8 predicted proteins | sample 9134231 | NCBI WGS metagenome assembly JAEEGL01 (sample SAMN16246548, study PRJNA631951) | gut metagenome | biome: gut microbiome; feature: rumen; material: fiber-attached | host: Bos | place: Iran: Karaj | collected 2018-10
ACCTGGTCTGCGGCCTTGTCACCGAGGCCGTCTATACAGTCAAGCCTTGGCATTATCTTATTGTCTATTATACGGCAGTGATGCGCCTTGGCCTTGAAAATGTCGATGGGCATGAACTCAAATCCCCTTGCATACATTTCCTCTGCAATCTTCAGATCCCTTAAGGTGTTATCATCCTTGCTCGTAAATCTTATGATGGGATCATTTGCCATCTTGCGGTACTTGGCAATGTTCTCAGCAAGAACATCTTTGCCGCAACACATTGTCTCATAAGAAAAAGCCGATGCACGAATTGAAAAATATGCGGCATAATATGCAAGCGGGTAGTTTATCTTGTAATATGCTATTCGCCATGCCATCATGACGTAAGCCGCAGCGTGCGCCTTCGGGAACATGTATTTGATCTGTTCGCACGACCATGCGTACCATTCGGGAACTCCGTGATCGAGCATCTCCTTTTTCCACTCGGGCCATTCCGCACAGCCGCCGTTTGCTACGGTTCCCTTTCTGACCTTCTCCATGATCTTGAATGCAAGCGAGCTTTCAAGTCCCATGTTGATAAGGTATGTCATGATATCATCTCGCGTACATATAGCGGTCGAGATCGTCGCCTTGCCTTCGGATATGACCTTCTGCGCATTGTTGAGCCATACGTCGGTACCGTGTGAAAGTCCCGAAATCCTGACAAGATCAGAGAACGCAGTCGGTTTTGTATCTATCAGCATCTGTATGACAAAGTCGGTTCCGAACTCGGGGATACCCAGGCACCCCAGTTTGCATCCGCCTATATCATCCGGCGAAATACCAAGGGCTTCAGTTGACGAAAAGAGGCTCATTACCTTCGCATCGTCAAGCGCGACCGATCTGGGATCGGTGTCGGTCAGATCCTGAAGCATCCTGATCATCGTCGGATCATCGTGTCCGAGAATATCGAGTTTTAACAGGTTATGATCGATCGAATGGTAATCAAAATGTGTCGTTATGATATCACTGTTGATATCGTCGGCAGGATGCTGGATCGGTGTAAACGAATCTATATCCTCTCCTCTCGGAAGAACGATTATACCTCCCGGATGCTGGCCGGTCGTACGTCTGACTCCCGTGCATCCGCGTGAGAGTCTGTCTATCTCACATCCGCGTTTTGCGATACCTTTTTCCTCAAAGTATTTCTTGACGAAACCGTATGCGGTCTTATCTGCAAGCGTTCCTATCGTACCCGCCCTGAAAGTCTGTCCGGCACCGAATATTACTTCGGTATATTTGTGTGCCTTCGACTGATATTCACCGGAAAAGTTCAGATCGATATCAGGTTCCTTGTCACCGTCAAATCCGAGGAATGTCTCGAACGGGATATCAAAGCCGTCCTTGTTAAGAGGAGCTCCACACTTCGGGCATGTCTTTGCCGGCATGTCACAGCCCGCGCGTCCCGCATACTCTCTGACCTCAGGCGAGTCAAAATCAACATAATGACAGTTGCTGCAATAGTAATGAGGCGGCAGCGGATTGACTTCCGTAATACCGGCCATCGTAGCAACGAACGATGATCCGACCGATCCTCTCGAGCCTACAAGATAACCGTCTTCATTCGATTTCCAGACAAGCTTCTGGGCTATGATATACATAACGGCAAAACCGTTTGAGATTATCGAATTAAGTTCCCGGTCAAGGCGCTGCTTGACCTGCGGGGGGAGTTCCTCGCCGTATATGGACTTTGCTTTTTTGTAACATATATCCGTAAGGATCTTATCCGAATCCGGGATGACCGGAGGACATTTGTCGGGACGTACCGGCTCGATACGCTCGATCATATCCGCTATCTTGCGGGTATTTGTAACAACGACCTCGTATGCCTTATCGAATCCCAGATATGAAAACTCGTCGAGCATCTCCTCCGTCGTGTGAAGATAAAGCGGTGCCTGCATATCGGCATCCTTGAATCCTTTTCCCGCCATCAGGATACGTCTGTATACCTCATCCTCGGGATTTAAGAAATGAACGTCACACGTTGCCACTACTGGCTTATCAAGCATCTCGCCGAGCCCTACGATCTTTCGGTTTATATCCTCAAGATCACGGGCCGAGTTTATATCCTCAAACCTTTCTTCCCTTATCATGAACTCGTTGTTGCCGTTCGGCTGGATCTCGAGGTAATCGTAGAACTGCGCGATCCTTATGATCTCATCCTCGCTCTTTTTCCCGATGATCGCCTGATACAGTTCTCCCTGTTCACATGCGGAACCGATAAGGAGCCCTTCCCTGTGTTTTCTGATAAGGCTCTTCGGGATCTTTGCATGCCCCTGATAATATCTGATATGCGACGCCGAAACGAGCTTGTAGAGATTGACTCTTCCGGTCTCATTCTGTGCAAGAAGGATAATATGGTTACTCGGAGTCTTGCGGATCTTCTCATCGGATGAATCGCAAAGATCGTTAAGTCCCTCAAGAGTGTCTACTCCCTTTTTTTCGAGCCGGTCAATGAGTTTTAAAAAGATGTGGGCCGTCGCCTCGGCATCATCCACCGCACGATGATGGTTCTCGAGCGGGACTTTGAAAAACTTACAGAGATTGTCGAGCTTGAACTTGGCGATCTCAGGCACAAGAAGTCTTGCCATTCCGAGTGTATCAACATAACTGTACTGCCGCTCTATCCCTGCCGCTTCTTCCTTTGTCTTAAGGAACCCCATGTCAAATCGGGCATTATGCGCAACATAAACGGCGTCGCCGACAAATTCACGAAACTGCGTAAGTGCGTCATTTATGAACGGAGCATCGGCAACCATCTGATCGTTGATACCGGTCAGTTTTTCAATCCTGTAAGGGATCGGCTCTGCCGGATTGATGAATGTTGAAAATCTGCCGGTTATCTTTTTGTTTTCTATCCTGACCGCACCGATCTCTATGATGCTGCAATCGACAGGCGAAAAACCGGTCGTTTCCACATCAAACACAACAAACGAATCTCCTGTTGTGTGTCCTTCGGGATTGACTGCCACGCGGATCTCGTCATCGACAATGTAGCCCTCCATGCCGTATATGACTTTAAAGTCATTCATCTTTTTTTTCTGAACATGATGGAAGGCATCGGTGAACGCCTGAACGACTCCGTGATCGGTGATCGCTATCGCATCGTGTCCCCATTCGTGAGCGCAATCGATGATATCGGACACGGCCGACACACCGTCCATATCGCTCATCTTCGTATGGCAATGAAGTTCCACACGTTTGACGGACTCATTGTCGACTCTCTTTATCCTGAAATCGGAAGTCTTTTTGATACCCGAAACATATCCGAGAGAAAATGATCCGTCGAATTTATCAAGTCCCGTCGTACCTTTTATTATGACGAACTTACCGTCCCCCATATAATCAAAAAGTCTCTCCTGCTGATCTTCCTTCGGGAACAGTTTGACATCTATCGAGTCGGTAAAATCGGTAATGGAGAACATTACCATCTTCTTGCCGGTCCTTGTGTTGCGGACCTGGTAATTGCTGATCTGTCCGCGTATGACGACCTCTCCTATATCTCCGTCGATGTCATGTATACTGATCGGCCCTTCCGTAAAGTCTTTTCCGAACACAACATCGGGATTGGAAGGCTGCTGTCTCTTTCGTTTATATTTGGGTGCGGAAACCTCCTCTTTGTCGGAAGGCTCATCCGGAGCCGAAGCATCCTCAGCGGTATCAGGCTCTTCGGGCACGGGCTGTGCTGGCTGTGCCGGCAGAGCGACCGGACCGTTCGCATATATGTTAAAGACGGAGTCATCATCACCCGTCTCTTCGTACGAAAGAAATTCCTCTTTGGTATTATCGGCTTCCGCGGTTTTATTTGCGGCTATACGAACCGTTTCGTTTTCGTCCGGCCCGGAGTTTTCCGAGTTGGCCGCACTTATCCTCCTGACTTCCTCCATCATGCGCTCACGGGTGTGTCTGACGCTCTGACGTTCTTCTCTTTCCTTGAAGTCTGCGACTATACGAAAAGACGTGCCGCATCTTTGGTTGACGGCATGATCGAGATAATCAAGTATCTCTTCTGCCATATCTCTTGCTATGGATCGATCTTCCAGGATAAGAGTTATCGTTTGGCCGTCATCCGAAAATTCAAAATCGGCATGACGCAGAAGATCCGTCCATGCCGGATTGATATGCGATGCTTCCGAAAGAATACTGCCCTTGTATTGTTTGATTATTGATGGTGCTGAGTAAGAATCGCCGAGCATGAACCGCTCTATGATCTTGATCGAGACCCTGCTGTTCTTGTAATACTGCTTGCGGATCTGCGCTTCCATCTCATATATACGGTCCTTCGGGATTATATAGTCACTCGAAAGATATATGTGCAGTTTATCGCGACGCGAAGAAGAGACCAGTTTCGTGACCTTGGTCTCTTCGAGTAATTCCCTGTCATCATCCGACACATCAAGTGTCGTAAAAACATCAAAAAATTTTTTTTCCATTTATGTATTCAGCCTTTACTGACGGTTCCAGTTATCGAGTTCTCTCTTAAGTGTATCAAGCAGTTCGTCTTCGGGAACTTTCCTTATGACCTGACCTTTTTTGATCAGAAGACCCTCTCCGATCCCTCCACAGATCCCGATGTCTGCTTCGGCGGCCTCTCCCGGACCGTTAACAACGCATCCCATGACTGCCACTTTGATGTCGAGATCATATCCCGCAGCCATCTTCTCCACCTCGGAAGCAAGCTTTATGATATCTATGTTTGTCCTTCCGCACGTCGGACAGGATACTACATCTATACCGCCTTTTCGAAGTCCCAATGTTTTTAATATGAGATTTGCACTTACAACCTCTTCCGTCGGGTCCGTGGTCAGCGAAACCCTGACCGTATCTCCTATTCCCTCGCCGAGAATTATCCCAAGCCCAACGGCTGACTTGATGTTCCCCGAATATACTGTGCCTGCCTCTGTGATACCTACATGAAGCGGATACCGGCATTGGGGGGCTATCAGCCTGTGTGCTTCGACCGCCATCATAACATCCGATGATTTAATTGATACGACTATATTGTCATACCCGCAGTCCTCTATCATATGTACCTTATCAAGAGCCGATTCGACTATCCCTTTTGCGCTGACTCCGCCGTCTCTTTGTACTATTTCCTTCTCGAGGGAACCGCTGTTGACTCCGACTCTTATCGGGATAAGTGCATCCTTTGCTGCTGCTACGACCTCGGCCAGTTTTTCCTTCCCCCCGATGTTTCCGGGGTTGATCCTTATCTTGTCCGCACCGTTTTCTATAGCCGCTATCGCCAGTTTGTGATCAAAATGTATGTCTGCCACGAGCGGGATCGATATCTCTTTTTTTATCCTTGATATCGCAACCGCAGCCTCGGGAGTGGGGACTGTGGATCTGACTATATCGCAGCCCGCTGCCTCAAGCCTTTTTATCTGGGTGACAGTAGCGGCCACATCCTCCGTCTTCGTGTTCGTCATTGATTGGATCAGTATCGGATTGCCACCGCCGATCTTGCGGTTTCCGATCCTGATCACCTTCGTATCGTCTCTGTACATATACCGTCGATTATGTTGGTTCTTCGGAACTCCTATATTGTGTATCACAACCCGTTTTCGGTCTTTGACACTCAATACCTTGTGTTTCAATAATGAGTTTACAATGCCCCGACCAAATAGTCAACAGACCAAAAAAGCCCCTGATTATCAGCTTTTCAGATGTGCTCTCCAGGTAAGGCCGAATGTTCCCGCAAGTGTCGTGACAAGTCCGATTAACACGCCCGCAAGATCGGGGTCTTCGGGAACATCAGTAGTCGCGGATATGGTCTTTTCTGTCCTGATAATATCCGAAAAAGCAGGTGAATACATGTTGCAGCTTGTCTGTATCCGGGTATCGGTAATATTTCCCGCATCATCTTCCGACCTGACACTCAGCATGTAATTCCCGTATTCATTTACGGCAATATATGCCGTGTTATCGGACAGGGCAATATTCCTGTCATTGAACGTGACCGAAAGGAGTCTGTCGGCCTCATCCGAAAGCCCTACCTTTATAAGACTGCCTTTTTTTATGTTTCCGTCCCTGTCAAAGCCGGAAAGGACTATCTGCGGTGCGCTGCGGTCTATCATGAAGGCAACATTTTTCTCCGACGCATTTCCCGCCCCGTCTTCGGCAAGAACAGTCAGTACATACTTGCCCTCCTCGATTATGACATCATCATCTCCTATCTTCCGTTCATTGACATATGCGTCTGCCTTTACAGCCGTCATGTCTCTGACAAGAGCCGCGAGGCGCTCGGGAAGCCTGAACGATCTGAAGTAGCCTTTATCGATCTGATCAAGCCCCGATATGACGGGCGGCGTATGATCCACGGTAAAACTCATCGAAGTGCTTTTGCTGTTCCCGCATCTGTCTGTGGCCGTACATGTCAGTCTGTACTCTCCTTCATCCGCTATCTCGATATCCATATGATCCTGTTTTGTGCGCATCACCAGATTATCGGTCCTGACCGGTATAAACCCGTCATGCTCTCTTTTTTCAAGATTCGCCGTCATGACCGTTGAATCGTAAAAGAGTTCGCCTGCGCAAAACCTGACGACGGGTTTCGTGTTTGTTATCTCTCCTTCCCCCGGTCCGAATAAAGCGACATCCGGAGCTGTAGCGTCTATGCGAAAACTCCTTGAGGCCGTTGTTATATTTCCTGCAGAATCGGTTGCCCTGACAAAGAGTTCATACTCTCCGTCTGAACTTATGTTAACTGCTCTGATGTCCTTATAAGCCTGCAGTTCATATGTATCTTCCTTTAACATCTCCGAATTCCCCAAAATTCGACGGGATAATATTATGTTAACCTTCGATCCTTCGTAAAGATTATCGTTCACCTCTATCGTCATCCCGACCGGGGTTCTGATGTCGGCGTTTTCGGATACTCCTCCTATATTTATCAGCGGTGCACTTGCGTCAACCACAAACTGCTTTTTTATCACTCCACTTCGCCTTCCGGCTCCGTCAACAGCCAACGCACTTACCGTATATATTCCGTCTTCCTCAAACGGTATCCTGACAGGACCTGTTGCCCCTGTCACCTCCGTTTGAAAAGTCTGCTCCCTTGTGACCCTTTCGATCGTGTAATCTATCTTCACATCCGCTGTGTCATCTGTTGCATGAAACGTAAGAGAAGCTCCCTGTGACGTATGTGCATTGTCCTCTATCCCTTCGGCGCTTATGGCAGGATCTTCGGCATCCGCCTTGTATTCGAACAAAAACTCCGTCCTGTTTCCGGCAAGATCGAACGCCGTCACCGATACCGGCCGGTTTCCGGCGGATGAATCATCAAGCGTGACTGCTGTCTCATATTCCGTGAGTCTGACGCCTCCCTCACTGTGCTTTTCAAGAACAACGTCATTGTCGATCCTTGCGATTATCCTTGATATGCCTGTGTCATCGGTGATATCAAAATGAACTGTCTCCGTCTTAATAACAGGTGATGAAATGATCTCCGGATCCTTAAATTCTATCCGGGGTCCGATAGTATCAAACACGACCGAATAGGCTTCCGATACACTCTCCTCATTGCCCGCACTCCTGAACCTGATCCGCCATCTCCCTGTAGACGAGACCGGATCATCCGGAAAAAGAGTGATACTCTCCTGCTCCATGCTCACATAACCCCCGAAGTTTTCCCCGTCATCAACGCTTATGGAGTACTCTGTTCCAACGCCTCCTTCCGGTTCAAACACTACCGGGACAGACATTATGATATCCTCACCGGGAAGACACACAACGCTCTCACCATCAAATGTGCGTATCGCTACCGGTAGTTTTCCAACAGGTTCGGCACATACATTCATGCGCCTTGCTGCAGCAAAGGTCATTGATAATAATACACATAACAATATTCTGCATGTTCTTCTCATACGCTCCTCCTGACGCTCTTGCGGTAAAGCATCATTCCCTGCTCAACCTGTCCCTTGATCTGTCCTTCGTATGTTCCCGAAACTTCTCCGATGATATCCCATCCTTCAAATATCACTGCAAAGAGAAGACCGATCCTGAGCTTGATCACGGCATTGTCATCAAACGCACTGCCAAGCGATACATACCAATTTCCTTCATGCCTCCTCATCAACCTCAGGGCGCAGAATTCAAATACCTCATCATGCTCCTCCGCTTCTCCGAAAACTATCACTCCGAAGAAAAGGAAGAACACCAAAAGAAGCAGCAACAGTAAAGCCATTGCGGCTATCGTTGCATATCCGGCAGGAGTCTTGAAAAATCCCCTCTCGTATTCCACATCGTATACCTGCCCGTCCATGGCAAGATCCGATGCCTGATACAGATTTTCGTTTTCTGCAGTCTCAAGCCTCTCCTCTTTACCGTCGTCTTCAGCCTCTACCGGTGGAGTATCGTCATCTATCACATATAGTATGCCGTTCTTTATCACATAATTCTCACCGCTTCTTCCCGTGACCGAATTCGATGAAGCTCCGCGTCCGGAAGATGACGATGCCGCACCCTTCGAAGATGTTCCCGACGTCTTTGAGGTTCCTCCGGTCTTTGATGTCGCCGAAGTCTTTCCGCTGAGTCCCCCGGGATCTGTCGCACTTATCTTTGTATCACTGCCTGCACTTATAGAGCTGCTTCCTCCCTTGTATGTTTCATTTCCCTTTCCGCCGCTTTGCGTGGAAGTTGATGAGGAGGGTTTGGATTGACTTGTAGACGAAGACGAGCCCGGCAGGACATATGAAGAAGACGAAGATGCCGGACTGTATTCGGTCTTTCCACCGCCCGCCGGTATTATCGGAGACGGGGTGGGTGAAGACGGTACGGGTGTCGGCGTTGACGGTACGGGTGTCGGCGTTGACGGTACAGGTGTCGGCGTTGACGGTGGTTGTGTCGGTACAGGTTCCGGAAGGATCAGCGAAACCTCATCCGTATAGACCTTTCGCAAAAACCCCTTCAGTTCGCACCGGTATTTTATCCCCCGCATTCCTTCGCTTATGTTCGTCACAAAAAGCCGGTTCGTATCGCTTCCCGAGTAGACTTCTCCTGATGCGCCCGTCCCGTCGGTAATACTCTCCCACGTCCCGTTTACATACTTCTGCCATTTGTAATACGACATCGGCCTGTCATACACATCCACATATTTGGAAAGTACAATTTCATATGCCGCACTTCCTCCGGGGGTTGTGCTTACCGGCAAGGGCTGTCTTTCAATTCGGATATGTCTCATATACCAGAAGAGACCGTCAGAGACCACAACATCGCCGACATGCCTGCCGCATGACGGACATATCTGCCCGGGTCTTTGTGTGACTTCAAGCCCGGCCTGAAGTTTCCCCGGCAGGTTATCAAAATCAAGACCCGTTGATGCAAGATCCTCCTTGGTCAGCACATATCCGCTTTTCGATATATACTCCCTCCCCTGATCATCTTCGAGGAATATCCTGGAAGAGACCATGCTGCTGTCGGCAAGACTGCGACATACTGAACATCCGCCCACATGCGGCTGTCCGAACCATATCTTTTCAGCCCCGTATGGAAGGCATCTCCACTCGACCGTCGTGGTATTTACCGTTCCGTTCGTTGTTCCCTCAAGATGTCTGTCCGATATTTCCTTCTCTATCAGTCCGATATCATCGGCATATACTCTTTCCTTATCCGGTATGTAATAGAAGGCGTCATTTCCGGTATACGGTGTCCCGGCACTGATCTTTGTCGTAAAAAGCAGACCCAGCACAATGATGATCATCGCACCGGCCGCCGGTTTCATTCTATGTATCTTCACTTTTCTTTTCATTTTTATCTCCTATCACTTTATTGTTCTGTCGTCTTAACACCATCTGTTTTCTTCTTATGTCTTCAAGCTGTCCGATCCGCTGTCGGATCGAACTTATCTGCGGATCCTGTATGAGAGGATCATTCTCCCTTTCAAGGCAGTCCAGTTCGTTTTTTGCCAATGTCAAAACAGACAATGCCTTGGCTGCGCCCTCGGCAGGATCATCATCGTAGTTTTCAAAACACCTCGAGATAAATATGAGGTTTTCGTATTTCACTTTCGAAGGTTTCCGCTTTACAACCTCCGAAAACAGTCCGGATGTCACCTCCATCGCTTCGGCAGAATCTTCATCAAATCCGTTCTGCAATCTGCAAAGTCTGATATAATCTTCTGCCTCGGGATACTTTACAGGGTCCAGCCTGGCAAAGTATGCCTGGGCATTTTTATAGTCACGTGCGAGGAACATGGAACTTACCGCTACCTCAAATATGAAATCCTGTTCCACCTCTTCCGAAAGAGTATTGCTGTTTATGCTTGCCTTAATGAGTCCTATGCCTTCGGGAGTATACATCCCTTCATCCATGTAAGCGGACGCTTCTTCTATCAGCCGTGATGCGGCTTCGTTCTGTCTTATGTGTTTTACGGTCTCTGCTGCCAGGATGCGTCCTGCTATCAAAATTCCCGACGCAACTGCAATGATAACGATCTTCTTTCTTATTCTTTGTGGATTCGATCTGATGTGTCTGATCTGTTTTAATACTTCGTCTGCATCGTTGTACCTGTCCTCCATCGCGGAAGCGGTACATTTTTTCAGAAATGTCTTTTCCGAACGTTTTAGAATATGTGAATGCGCAATGTCTTCCTGTCCTTTTGCGGGATCCGGCGGGATACCGTGCCTGATGGCGTAATACGTCATGCCGAGGGCATATATGTCCGTTCTGGCATCCATCCTTGAATCCCGAAGGTATTGCTCAGGAGGAGAATATCCGACCGTTCCGACCGGAACGTGCTTTCCGGCAAGCCATCCCGCTATCCCGAAGTCGATCATGTGCGGCAGGCCTTCGTCATCAATTATGATATTGTCCGGTTTGAGATCAAGATAAAGCATCGGCTTATCCATGTTGTGAAGATACGAGAGAGCCTGACATATACTCTGTGTTATCGCAAGCGCACGATCGGTTCCGATACCCCTCCCCCTGCATATTTCCCACAGTGACCTTCCTCTGACATAATCACTGACTATGTAGATGTTAGCATCATCGGTAAATGCATCATGGATCGCGGGAAAAAGCGAAAAACGGACTCGTCGCAGGGATTCGATCTCGCTTCGGGCAAAACGAAGCGAACCATAGGCTTTTCTGTCCATTACCTTCATTGCGAGCATTCTTCCTATATGTCTGTCGGTAACAAGATAAACGCTGCTCGTTCCCCCTGAACCGATGCTGCTTTTGACCTCATAACGATGCGAAATGACAGTGCCGGTTTCTAACATTTTTACTCCTTTTCAAAACACTCTTGCGTCATCTGACCACAAAATAAACCTGCACGATGCAGGAGTCAATACGGATTAAAAGATTCTACATCCTTACAAAAACACCCGTAATATTTCCGCATTTTTCTCACGTATCCGAACACAAATTTATAAAAAAACACCGAAGACCGAATTTACGGTCAACCGGTGTTTTGTTGATTTTGTATGTCTGATCGCCGGAAGGTTTTTCAGCCTGTAAAGAGTCTTGCTATATCGTTATACATGACAACGACCAGAAGGATCAGCAGAAGTCCGATACCGATAAGCTGTATCGTTCCTTCGACTTTGCTGTCGGCAGGCTTACCTCTTATCGCTTCGTATATCAGGAACAGTAACTTTCCGCCATCAAAGGCCGGGATCGGAAAAAGATTCACGATACCTATATTGGCTGACAGGAGAAGCGCTATATTGAGCATACTTATCATCACGGCAAGCGGGCCCATGTCTTTTGCACTCTCATATTCTTCGCCCACTATCTGTGCGGCCCCGACAGGGCCTGCAAGTTCCGATACCTTTGCCTGTCCCGCAAAGAGCATCCTGAAGCTTGAAAAAGTCATCTTTACCATATATCGCACATAGAGATAACTCGACTTAACGATCTGAAGAGGGCCTTTTTTTGCGCCCTCCCCAGATCCGAATTCAACTCCGATCATGAAGCGTCCGTACTGCTCGTTCAGCTTCGGTATCATCTCGGCTTTGATCCTTTGTCCGTCACGTTCGTATACAACAGTGAGCGGCTTTCCCACTCCGAGTTCTACAGCCGTACTGACTTCCGGATAAAGGTAACATCTGCTCCCGTTAATGCTGATGATCTTATCTCCTTCGCGCATCCCTGCCTCGGCAGCCGCACCGTCCGCAACGATCCCCGTAACGGTCGTATCCGGGATATCGATATAGTTCATCAGAAACAGTCCGAGAACAAATGCGAGAAGCAGATTGAAAAAAGGGCCGGCAAGGACTGTGGCTATCCTCGAGTAAACATTCGCTTTCCTGAATGGTGAATTTGCCAGAAGCGTTGCAAGATCTACATCCTCATCCGTATCGGCATCCAGATCGTCAAATACACACGCCGCACCGAGCATAACAAGTCTTATCGAAACCTTTGTGCCTGCCTTCGTCTTCCACCCGAAAAGCTTCGGTCCGAATCCGACCGTAAACTCCACGACCTCTATCTGATTAAGCCTGGCAATGAGATAATGTCCGAACTCGTGAACGAACACGATCACTGCCAGTATTATTATTCCCCAAAGTATCTTCATTTGTCCTTAAACCCGTTAACCGCCTCTGTCGCTTCCGCTTCAGCCGCAAGTATATCCTCGACTTTTAGAGCCTTACGGCATTTTATACTGTCCATGGCATGCCTGATCAGTTTTGCTATATCAGTAAACCCTATCTGTCCTGCGAGGAAAAGCGCTACGGCTCTCTCATTGGCCGCATTGAACACCGTCGGCATTATGCCGCCGGTCTTTGCCGCTTCAAGCGCATAAGACAATCCCGGGAACTTATCCGTATCCGGACGCTCGAACGTCATCGAACCGAGTTCGAAAAGATCCACTCTCTTAGTAGCAAGATACGGCCTGTGAGGATAAAAAAGCGCATACTGTATCGGAAGCTTCATATCCGGACAACCAAGCTGCGCTATCACGGCGCCGTCACGGTATTGCACTGCGGAATGAATGATCGACTGCGGATGTACAACTACCTCTATATCATCAAGCGCCACGCCAAACAGATGGCATGCCTCCATAACCTCCAGTCCTTTATTGACAAGCGTGGCTGAATCGACAGTGATCTTGGCACCCATGCTCCAATTCGGATGACGCAATGCATCATCCACTGTCATTTTTTCAAGTTCCTCTTTTTTCTTTGTACGAAAAGGTCCTCCCGATGCAGTCAGAAGTATCTTTTCAACGGCGGCTGTATCCTCTCCGTTCAAGGACTGGAAGATCGCACTGTGCTCGCTGTCCACGGGATACAGTTTGACACCGTATTCCCTGATCAGAGGCATTATGATATGTCCCGCGCAAACGAGCGTTTCCTTGTTCGCAAGCGCTATGTCATGCCCCGCTTTTATCGCTGCGATCGTAGGCCTGATCCCAATCATACCGACCATTGCGGTAACGACGATATCCGCTTCGGAAAGCTGCGCCGCCTCTATAAGACCGTCCATTCCCGCAAGAACCTTTATGCTTGTATCATTCAGCCTTGCCGCAATTTCTGATGCCGCTTTTTCATCATACATCACAACAAGCTCCGGCAAAAACTCACGAGCCTGTTTTTCCATAAGATCGACATTGGAATTGGCCGTAAGTGCGATCGCGCGAAGCTCGTCTTTATGATCCCTTATTATCTCAAGAGTCTGGGTCCCGATCGAGCCGGTAGACCCCATAACCACTGTATTCTTCACTTTCATAACCCCTTTTGGATCATCAGGACCGCAACGAAATAAACCATCGGTGCCGTAAATATCAGACTGTCGAAACGGTCGAGTATCCCTCCGTGTCCGGGGATCAGTTCTCCGTAATCCTTGATCTCGAAATTACGCTTTACCGCACTTGCCGACAGATCTCCGATCTGAGAAGCTGCTGCTCCTATAGCCGTCAACAGGGCAAATACGGGAGCCACGGGATATCCGGGGGAATAATACCGGCTGATGACATATCCGTATATTCCCGCTATGATTGCGGGTATGATGATCCCGCCGACCGATCCTTCTATCGATTTCTTGGGAGAGAGCACCGGAGCGAGCTTATGCCTGCCAAGTGTCATACCCGTAAGATACGCGCACACGTCACACAGCCATGATGCCGCAAGTATCAGCCACACGATGAATATACCGTCCTTCTCGCACCTTGTAAGATAATAAAACCCTATCATAACAGGGATATAGAAAAATCCGAAGAACGTAAAGACTATATCCTTTGCATTGTATTTCGGGAAAGTAAAAACGTAAGCCCCCAGAAGAACGAGCAAAAAGACGACCATCACAAAGACCGGGTAGAACATGTTACGGTCGGATACGTAAAGAGCCGCATAATATGCGATACAAAAAACATATGCGATACCCGTGGCGGGATCGATGCGCCTTTTATCGGTCAACACACCCGTTGCACGGTAGAATTCAAACATTCCGCGGATAGATACCAACAGAAGCAGTGCAAGAAGCGCCGGTCCGCCGACATTTGTGAACACGGCTATCGAAACGGTTATAATAAGCCCGCTTATCAGTCTTGTCCGAAACATTACCCCTCCTATGAATGATTCCCGAAGCGTCTGTCCCTCGATGCATATGCCTCACAGGCCCTTACCAGTTCCTCTTTTGAAAAATCAGGCCAGTGCACATCGGTAAAATAGAACTCGGTATATGCCATCTGCCATAACAGAAAGTTGGAAAGCCGCTGCTCTCCGCTCGTACGTATGAGAAGATCCGGTTCCGGAATGCCTTTTGTATCAAGATACTCACTTATAAGCTCTTCGGTAACAGGTCCCTTTATCGTTTTGTTTGAAATATCTTCAATGATCCTGTTTGTTGCCCTGACTATCTCATCACGACTTCCGTAATTTATCGCAACCTGAAAATGAAGTCCCGTGTTATCCTTCGATGCCTCTTCAAGTGCAGCGATCGATTCCCGGATATCATCAGCAAGACCTGTTTTGTCACCGATGACCCTTACACACATGTTGTTCTTCGCCGCAGTCTTAAGACAGGTCTTCATATAATTACGCAACAGTTTCATAAGCTGGTCAACCTCATCCGCAGGCCTTGACCAGTTCTCCGTTGAAAAAGCATATACGGTGAGATAATTGATACCCATCTTATATGCTTCTTCACATATGACTTCGACAGTCTTGGCGCCCTGGACATGACCGTAATTTCTCGGCATTCCCTTGGCTTTGGCCCAACGACCGTTTCCGTCAAGTATTATTGCAACATGATTCGGAATACTCATTAAACTGTCATTATTTCCTTTGATTTGGAGTCGATCATTGAATCGATCTCTTTGATGAACTTATCCGTTGTTTTCTGAAGATCATCTTCCATATCCTTGATCTGGTCCTCGGAAAGATCTTCTGCCTTGGAGAGTTTCTTGAATGCATCGTTACCGTCACGTCTGATGTTTCTGACCGCAACCTTTGCATCCTCTCCTTTTTTCTTGATATCTTTGACGAGATCCTTCCTTCGTTCCTCGGAAAGTTCAGGGAAAACAAGTCTGATACAGTTACCGTCATTGGTCGGATTGATACCTACATCCGAAGCCTGGATCGCCTTTTCAATATCCTTAAGAAGATTCTTCTCCCACGGTTGTATCTGTATGATCCTGGGATCCGGAACAGAGATATTTCCTACCTGCTGTATCGGGGTAGGTGTTCCGTAATAATCCACACGTATCTTGTCAAGAACATGAGGATTGGCACGCCCCGCGCGTACCGCCGCATACTCACCCTGAAGGTGGTCGATAGTCTTCTGCATTTTCTCGGAGTATTCTTTTACCTTTTCATTCATAATGATCAT
>JAEEGL012439405.1_pt1 | contig 15792 bp, 15 predicted proteins | sample 9134231 | NCBI WGS metagenome assembly JAEEGL01 (sample SAMN16246548, study PRJNA631951) | gut metagenome | biome: gut microbiome; feature: rumen; material: fiber-attached | host: Bos | place: Iran: Karaj | collected 2018-10
ACGGCGTCGCTAAACCGACTTTTTTCTAAGCGGATGGCGGGCAACCGCCATTAGTCATCAACCTCAATCTTTCACGCACCATGTCCCGGAACTTATCACCTTCAAGCGATTCATCAATCGGCAAAAACCTGCCGCTGTTCACCGATGAAATCGTAAAGTCAATTACTGAAACTGTGCGATTCACGCTCATGAAGAACGCCAGCTCCTGGGTCGCGAAGGGGTACATCGACGTTGATGACTTCATTCAGAGTGCATGCCTGCACATCCTGAACAGAAGCGACGCCTACGATTCCGAGCACGGGACACCGTTTAAAGCCTGGGTTTGTGTGGTGGCGCGGAATTATACAATCAGCGAGTCAAAAAAACTGAAGAAAATAATCACCGCCAAGACACGGTTTGACGTTATAGAGGGGATGGATTTAGAAGACTATTCAATCCTGGAGCCATTCCAGAAGATGGAAGAGAGTTCTGAATCACGGGATCGGTTGACACAGCTCACCGGATTCCTGTCCACGCTGAACGAAAGCGACAAGCTAATGCTTGAAATGATGAAGGATGGGTTATCGAAGGAAGAGATGATGGAGATTACTCACAAGAGCGGTGGCAACATCGACACTTGCAAGTCACGGCTCCGCCAGAAAATCCTCCGGTATGTAAAGACACTTTACAAGTAACCCTTCTCTAAGCACACATTAAGCCGTCAAGTCCGATTTCGGATTTGGCGGTTTTTTGTTTTAAAAGCCGTCATAGATCCGAAAGAAACTGTAAGAATCAGCGTTCCAGATGTATATACTATCGAAACCACAACTGATTTATGTTATGGATAAGAACGATACTATTGTCACCGATGTTGTAATCCATGCGCTAAAAATGGACGACACAATTAAAAGGCAGGAAATAATGATTGAGCGGCTCAAGTCAGATAAAAATGAGCTATTGATTGTTATTTCCAGAATGAAAGTCCTTCTGATGCAATATGCGCCAGAATTAGCTGGGCAATTGGATAAAATAGGAATTTAGATGAGAACGTAAAGAAGATCTGTTTCTAGTATTCAAATCTTCTACTCACCTTAGTTGAAATATGTATTAAAGTCGATAGTTTCATCTTTTATTGTTCCACTTCACGCTTAGATATGATTCGAATCGTTTGACGAGTTCCGGTAAATAAATGTATATAATTTAATCCAGGCGTAGTTTCATGTAGCTCAAGACTAAGAAAGACTTGTTTTTCATTGGCCGCTTCAACGAATAGACACGATGCTTTTTTTTGTTCGATACAAGAACGGACTTGTTTATCAATCTCCACTTTTCCTATCGACAAAGATTGTTTAATAATATCAAAACTATTGGTTTCCGCATAAAGATCATATGCACAATCCTTATCTATATATGTATTCTTATAGGTCGTATATGATTCTTGCCAACCTTCCCCCCATGTGAAATGCCCGCCGCTCTCAACAGTTTCCCATTCTGTGCTTTCTATAGAATTGTATGTGATTACCTTCGCATAAAGTCTGACAACTATCTGCTGTGGGAAGACGTTTAAATCAAGACCGTCATATTGATATAATCTGACTATTTTATTAAGGCCGATTGTCTCTATGGTTTTCAGTAGCAAATCTTCCGGTAAATAATGGCATACTTTTACAAATGCGCGAAGTGAATAGTAATCACTCTTAGGTAGCCACGATATGAATATAGACTTATCTTTAATTCTGCAAAAGAATTCGGGGTCCGCCAAAAAAATAAAAGAATGAAGTAATAAATAGTCATTTGAATTAGGATTCATACAGATTAGTTCGGATAAAGACTGTTTAAATCCTTGTATTAGAAGGCCTCCCCAAAACAGAAGGAAGCCGTGCTGAGAACACTCCAAACTTTTAGACCATGTCATAGCCTGTTTGTTCCAAATCTCAACCAGCCAGTCTTGAACAATCCGAACGCCTTCAGAGCGGCTGCCTGACATAAAGATAGCATGAATGGACTTTGGAGGTAGTTGTCGTAATAGGGCTATGGTTTTATCATCAGTTAAGTTTATTGCGTTACGCAAATTATCAACAATAGTATCATCAACATGGGATAGGCAGGTTGAAATAGCTTCAACAATCCGTTGCTGCCACGCGTGGTAAGAGTCCTTACTGATAAATTGACTTGCTCTAGGTTCTGAGGTGGTAAATAGATCCAATAGTATTTCGGATTGCAATTCCTTATAACCGGAATTATCATATATTGATACATTATACTTTCTTGGGTCAAGAAGGACATCCAAACATGTTTTATTTGCGAGATTGATTAGAATCCTTTTTGATTCAGCCGTATGTTGCCCATAGATCTCAATTATCGTATCAAAAATAGATTGTTTACTCTTTGCCAGGAGTAAGAAGTCTATTACTAAATTCGAGACTACATAACTCCATATTTTGGGCGTATGTATGATTGCATAGGGGCCTGTATAATTAAGCATCAACTGTAGTTCACTGTCACAATAACGTAAGGGGCGGACATGATTTGCGAAGCCTCTACGGTTAGGAACTGATGAGGGCTTATATATGAACGTTACCCATTCGCCACCATGAGGATGCATGGCGTATGCAATATCCCGATAATTAAAGAACAATTCAACTGCTTGAGGAGAAGTGGCATCATTTTGGGTAGCGTTTTCTATCCCATACAAATTCGTATCTATGAATCCAAAGCTCCGAGCCTCATCCCAAAAACGAATAATCCCGAGACATCTTCTATTGCTGTTATTATCTATATTCTCTTCTTTAATAGTGCCAGCATTCATATGATTTCTACCAATCGTTGTTAATGATGGGCATTCCCAAGTGTCAATATAGGCTTTCAGCATCATCCGAATGCTGCTTATAATTGTTCAGAACAACGTCTTTGCTTGTGTTGGCATAACAATACACACAGAAATGCCGACACGTGTTGTACATCCCGATATCTTTGCTAATCATGCATCCACATACCTTACGCTGTCCTTTATCTTTGAGATTCTTCCTGTCTGCAGGAATCTCCGGTACGCCACCGAACAGGTCTGGTTCCGGGAGTTTGCCGGTGTGCAGATAGTAAACCAACTCTTTATCGTCTGCGAATAGTTTCTCCATCAGCTCGCCGTCAATACAGCGGTTATGCTCGATGCCAAATCTATCCAGGTCAACGCTTTCTCCACAGGTGGCCAGCGTCAGATTCCAGCCTTCTTCCTTCCAGTGATCTCGAAGCTTGGCGAGCCCTTCAACTAATTCAGTCAAGTAATTGCCTGAGGGCTCTGCCGCCTCTACGGTCTCACGGGTATAATATGGCGTCTCTTTGATGAGATTGTTTTGGACTTTGCGGTATGCTTTCACGTCAATGAAACTGAACACCAGTTTATCGGTATAACCCTTCAGCTGATTCCCAACATGATATACCTTCGTCAGAAGTTGCCTGGCGGACAGATTTGGCGTAACAATAAGAGGATCAAACCTCCAAATTACCTTCTCTTTCCCGATGGCGTCAGAGAGGCGTTTGAATACCTCGATGCGCTGAGAGACTGGGCCGACATTGGGTTCAAAGCCTTCATCTACATAATCATTCAGCGTTACCTGAAAGTAATAATGGATTCCCATTCTATCCAGTTCAGGAAGGTGCTTCAGCATCGGTTCCGGATTCTTTGTCCAGAATACGACAACCTTCGTCTTCGCGAAGGAGATGTAAATTGGCTTTTGGTTGAATGGATTGTACCAAACGCAATAACCGGCATGCAGACGGTTCATGAACCAGTCCGCGTAGAACGCAGGGATGTCGGTAGAACGGCTCGCGGAAACAATAACCGGAGCCGTCCCTTCTACAAACGTCCCATTATCTCGAGTTATGAGTGCCTTTTCGTCCAATTCTACTTGTAAATCTGCTTGAGCGCAGCGATAATGGCGTTGATATCAACTTTAAGATAAATCTCCTGAAGCCAAGCTGCTCTGGGATTATACTCGCGTTTTTGCTTAAGGTAGCGCTCAAATTTCGCTATCACACTAGCATTATCCCTTGGATAACTTCCATAATATGCTGGTCGACCGCCCTTCTCGACGTGCCTAGGATCATAGTTGTCCTGAAACCATTTCAAGTCTTTTTCCAGTTGTTTTCGAACCTTTTCATCTTCGGGCAAAACAAATCTCACGACCTCCCATGCTGATTCATCAGTCACAAATTGCCGACTTACGCCATGAACTGCTTCCGACATCATGGATTGATACTTTCTCTCAGAAATCAACAGGGCCTCATCTCTCGCAATACTATCGATCTGGCTTTTGATTTTTTTCTTCGCTTTATCCCAATTCGTGATAGTCCCACTCATAATAGGAATCTGATCAAGACTGCTCTTTATTGCAAGATAGGATATGGCTGATGAACAAATATCTTTGACGGCTTTAGAATAATAAGCGACCTGTTGTTCCTTTCTGAAGCCAGTTTCTATGATATCTTTAATTTCTTGGAAAACATGATCATAACCAGGAAGATCTTCCTCGTCGGACAGAGACTTATTTTCTGCCGATACAGAATTGTCGTTGAATTCTTGTTCCAGGTTAACAACGTCGTCCAGAGTATTTGCATCTTCGGGAGCCGCTTCTTCTTCAGAATCCGGGTCCATACCAGACCATAATTCCCCTTGAACACCAGATGCAATCTGGTCATCCTTCTTCAGATCTTCCTTCTTGGAATCTTCCTCCTCTTCACCTAAGCCCACAAACGACAAAGCTTTTTGAAAGAAACTCCTTTCTTTCAAAGGTGTGGGCTCTTCCTGTTCCTTTTCCCTAGATTCAGTGGCGCCAAAAAGAGCATCATGAATCTGATTGACAAAAGCAGCAGCATCCTTACCATTAAGCGACTGAACCATCGAATTATAATAGCTCTGAGGGATATTCGAATATCCATAGAATAAGCCCCAAAGACCAAATGCAATTCTAGCATCGGGAATCTCATTGGAAACAATCAAGCTGGCCATTTTGTCAAGGTCCGCATCTGGGGAACGCATAAAGACCGCCAAAGCCTGCAATGCCTGAGAATTAGTCGCCATAATATCAAAACTGGCGGCATGCTCAAGATTGTCTAGCAAATCATTGATATATTTACGTTCCTCTTGATTTCCATCATTCGTTTCAGGGAAAAACTCTCTTCCCGCATCAATAATATAATCGACCCGGTTCTCCCGGATGCCAGACGACTTATAACTATATCCGCTATACAGATTAAACATGATCTCCGTTTTCCTTTGGGACTCTATCTCCAAAGACGGATCATAACACTCTATATAATTGCGATCCAGCCCTAACTTAAATAAATCTGGCACACCTGCCACAGTTGAATAACGTTGAGTTATAGAACTGATGTAATGGGAGATATCAGCCAATGTGGATTCGGTAAGCGTTTCATCTCTAGAAGATACGGCCTGTTGAACAAGCCCCAAGATTGATGTTAATCGACCTCCGTTTAATCTGTTAAACAAGGACGAATAAACACCTATCTTTTCTAAAAACAAAACTATCTCCTCGTCGGATGCCCCACGCAACATTGAAGATGCATTGACAGAAGACAGATATCTCAATACTTTCTCCCGTGCTTCTTGTTTCTTCGGATCAATAAAGCTCGATATTTCTTCCGCCTCGTTTGCCAAACGGTAAATAGCATTCACAGCATCATTCGCCCTTCCTTCCTTTGTTCCGATAGAATAGATGCCGTTCTTAATATCTTTAGATAATCTCAACAAACGGGCAGACTCCGGAGTGATAGCCCTCCCAGCACCGATCATATAAGCAACGATGAAGCCTTTTGCCTTATTGATCCCGATGTCTTTAACGATAAATTTTGAATCTGGGACAGGTGCATCATTGATTTTCTTAAATGAATCTTGGCCTATCTTTATCGACGGGATACTTCTGTCGTAAACCTTAATAGCTCCGAGCTTAACATATAGCAGATACTTCGACTCCAGAATAGACTCTGCTTTCGCAAGGGTGGCTCTCTTATCTGCCTCGCTGAAGAAGTAAACCTTACTAGTTGAAGGAGAGATATATATTGTGCGTTCAGTCCGGTAAACAGTATGATCACTATTCTTCTTGACGGCCTCGAAATATGGAGGATAGTCCAATGTGTCTATTTCTATCACCATTGGACGATGATCCACTTCACTCCTATTGATGCTAAAAAAAGGGAAAGCATCGGTAAGCAAGATTGAATTCGGAAGGAAGAAGGATGCCTTGTCATAAAACAAGGTTATCCCGAATCCACGCTGCTGATAGAACGCGGCGGGCGACACGGAGTCCGTGGAGACTATCGCATCAAAATTTAGCGAGGTTGTTGCTATATAAAGTTTCATACCATGCTATTACTTAAAACCGTCTTCCCGCGGAAGAACCGCCAATCGTAGTGTCATAGAACTCCACCGGAACGGTGGCAAACAGGCCACTCATCTGGCCCGAATACATGATGTAGAGGTCCTGGTAGCTACGCGTCATTGCGACGTATGTGTCTTTTACGTAACTGTCAATCGAACTATCGCACCCAAGCATGAAGACGGTTTGGAACTGAAGGCCCTTACTACTTTTGAAGGTCATCACTTTGGGATTTCCTGAGTCAAACTTAATGTTGGACTTATCGTTAAGATAGATATCGATATTCTTCCCCCGAGAAGTAAAGTACTCACCAATTGTATTCACTGTGTTTTTATGATAGCACAGGATACCAACATCCTCCAATCCCATATTATCAATTATTTCCATCGCCTTTTGGCATTGCTCATCAAAACTGGAGAATCGGATAATCTTTGGTTTATTTCCTCCTTTCTTCAGGCAACGACCAACCAGTCGGTCATCATCAGTATTAAGATACTGGGCGACCTTGGCAATGGATTCCGGAAGGCGATGGTTCAAGATAAGATCATCCATCCTTTGTCCTAGTATATCCTCTAACCGGCGCATACTCAAAGTCGGATTATTATCGAAGAGGAATTGCTTATATAGACTTTGCGCCGAATCTCCGAACACATACAGATGTCGGCAGTGCTTTGCCAATTCCTGTACAGCCTCAAGAGAAAAATCCTGCGCCTCATCAACGATAATGAAGTCATAGCTACCTTTCGCCCAGTGCCAACCTGTAATGTTGTCGTATTGGTCTTTATCTGGTGCGAAACACTTCCCGTATGTCGAAAAATCGGATATATCAAGGTGGAGCTGATTAATTCCAGCTTTCATATAAGATCCCAAAGTCTGAGTAAACACAATAAAAAGGTATGAATACCCTTGATCTTTAAGCTCTTTAGCCTTGTGAATCGCTAGGACAGATTTTCCGCTGCCAGCACACCCCGTGACAATAAGAGGCCGGTCTATTCTTTTATCAAGGACTAGCACCTGGTATGCGTCTAACTCAGACTTAGAAAGGGCAAAACTCTGTAAAGGCATATCGTGAGATTATTGGTTCACATTAAAAGCATCACCAACTTCGGTGAATTCTTGAGACATGTGGCATATAGCCTCGCTTGGCTCTTGAATTGTCTTCGATGGTGTGATGATGAAACGTTTGACATTGTTGTTTGTTATAGCATCGCAAAACTCTTTCCTTGCAATTATTCTATAACATACTCTACTCAAATCTCGAGATTTCTTACAATGAGAAACGCTAAATTCCTGCTGAACGAAACAAGGCGCATCGCATTTCTTTTCAAAAAAGCGACAAGATAACGGAAGTACCGTCGAATAGGATGCGTTTTTAGCTGTAAAAGCGTTTACTCCTTTATTCAGGATGAAAGGCATAAACGTTTTTCCATCCACATTGGTAGTGACATCCAATGCGGAGAAGACTCCATTCTCAGAAAGTTTCGAAGCGAACTGTCTCAAGCAAACTTCGTATACATTCTCTTTACCAAAGACACTCTTGCCATGTAGCTCGCAGCCGACCTTGGCAAATAAGATGACATCAAGGCTACCATCTGGCAACGCATTATCAGAATACTTTTGCAGCGTCCCCTCATTCTCTATTCTATCACAAAACTGAGTGAGTGATATTTCCCGAGTGGAAATCGAGCAATACCGATCTATTACTTCTTTCTGAAGATTGAGAGAATTCTGATTTGCATCTAAAGCAATAACCGTAATTCCAATATTCGAAGGCAGGAACTTATCGATTGCCGTAAGGACGCCCACAATATCTCCCCCCGTTCCTGCGCCTATACTGAATACTGAGAGATGTCGTTTTGCTTCCAGTTTCGAACGAAAGACAGGATTAGAAAGCAGATTTTCAAAGATGAGGAAATGCTCTGCATAGCTTCGAGGGAAGTATGTGCCCAAGTAAATCCGGGCCTCCTCTTCCGTCAAATCATCATTGTAGGCAAATCGTTTATATCTTGGGTCATAAGATGCCCCTAACTTTTCGAAGATAAAGGAGTCCAGCCATGGAGCCAAAATAGTGGATGAATTGCGAAATACAAGGCCGGATTCAGAAGTGATATCTTCGTCGTGGTGCTTAACCGTCGGAATGGACTCGCCAAAAGACCAATACAAACAATTCAACCCTAGATGCACAGTTTGATGGACAAAACTGCCTAAATCCTTTGCCGTCCTCTCCTGAGGGTCGGTAAGAACTTTAATCAGATACCTCCTTGAGATATCAAAACTCACCTGAGGAGCGGATTCCGTGCAATCATATATACAATACGAAATACCCGGCAGGACGGCTTGTTGAATTAGAGAGATATAATTCCCAATCATAGGAGGAACATTCTCACAGGGAATTGCCTCATCTAGAGCTTGGTCTGCTAATACTTCCGGCGCAAATGGACTGGGTTGTTCTATGGTTCCTGCCTCCTCCGGGTTCATATCCAACTCACCTTCCTGATCTGCGACAAAGGGATCTGGCTCATCAGGAAACTCTACGATTCCTTCACAAGAATCAGAAAACTGTTTAAGCGCTGCAGGGTTGCCCCAGATATCATTTAAAAATGCGACATCTGAGAATTCTTCAACTATATCCTCATCGTCTAGCACGATACGGTCAGCAATACGCCTCATGTCGACAGGTGTCAATTTCATATCCTTATCGACAATCGACTCTATGGCACCAAAGAAATCGGTATTGTCCGTAATATTCAACCACGTCTGAACATTTAACCGTAGTTTATTATCGATGTCGCATTTGTGGTTAAAGACAACCAACGTAGAGATCCTCTGCGCTTGCTCATTAGTCAAGGCAAATGAGCCTGTGATGTTCCGGATAAATGCATTCCGATTTAAGCGCGCTTGTTCAAGAGGAGTCTTTCCACCAGAACCACCTCTGATTACAAATGGACGCCCATCAGACTCTCCCTTCCATTCGTTATTAGAAACAGTTATTCGACCGCCATAATTCTTGAACTCCAAAAGGACTATTCCTTCTTTCTTGATTAAGAAAGCATCGAATTCTTTCTCTGCAAAGTTGAAGTTTCCAACCATTATGCAAAGTGATTTCTTCCTTCCACCCTTGCTGTCATTGGCTTCTATTCTTCGCTTAAGTTCAGTGCACAATGCCCTAAACTGCAGATTCTCCGCAGTATTCTGGAACAGGTTGGGTCTGTACACAAGAAGTGGCATCTGTAGTATGGTGGGATAGAATACAAATTTACTGATTTTTTTTACATAAGAAAATGGCAGGTTGTTTTTAGAAGGTAGCTGTAAGAAAATGGGGATATTGAGTATTACTAAGTAACCCACGAAGAAAAAATGCTACAGCTTTTTCACCCTGATTCACTCATCATCGTCCGAAAGAAAGACGATGAGTTTCTCTGTGAAGATATCTGCACGTCACCGGTACTTCCCAACCATAGAAACACAGCCCGTTCCGTGAGGACAGCAGCTAATGCGCGTCTACGTAAAGATTCGGCTAAGATTATCGTTTTTGAAGAAAAAAGGCCGTTGTAAAGAGATGTTCACCTACAAATTCTTTGTTTTCTCGCTTTCAAAACAAGGAGAGGAAAAACCTTTAGCTCGGGCAGAGCGCGATGGAACGCTTTGGCATCATTACCATCGACAACCAGAACAATAAACTCATTATCATGCATTAGTAACGACACAATGGACCCGGGACTATGAGGCGTGAAAGGTAGCCCCGGGCCTGCCGTTTTTTATTATTTAGGAAAAGTGTGTCGCGGCTCTTGCAAGTTGGCGTTTGATTCCCTAAATTTGCAAAACCGTGTCCCCGGATACTGGCGCAGGAACAAAGGGCCAAGGATGCGAAGAGTTCCCGCCGTATCTGAGATTGAGAAAGGTAGGGCACACTTATTACTATTTTATGGATAGGGATAAGTGTGCCCTTTTTTGTCCCCTGGCCGTGAGGCTCGGGTGGGAACGCGGCCGGGCGGAGATGTTCGCTTGAAAGAGTTGCAAGTTAAACAAATGATAAACGAACAAAGAACATGGAGACAATCTACATTTGCATCCTGACCCTGCTGGGCGTCTTTGCGATGATGCTCTGGCTGGTGTTTCATTTCAACCGGGTCCAGAAGGACTTGGAGGAGGGAATGCATTCGGTCAAACAAAACCTGGAAGGCGATCGCGCCAGGATTATGCAGCTGGATGAAGCGCAGAAGAAAGAACGGGCCCTCGTGCCGGTTCAGACAGAAGGGGTAAAGCCCTCGCAGAAAGATGTTTCGCTGACCGTTGGGGGCATCTCTGAGGTTGTGAAGGCGGCCGGATATACTCCGGAGATGGGAGAAGACAGCATTGCCTTTACGAAGGGCGGTGATCAGTATTTGATAGATGCAAGGAGATTGCCCCGGATATTTATCCGCAAGGGATACCGGGTCGATCCCAGGGAGTTGAATCTTGAAGCGATGAAGCAAGCCGCTTATCTTATGTCCGATGACATCATTATGGTGAAGGCATGCCTCAGCGATGAGCCTGACGAAGACGGGGTGGTGTACCTGACACTCTTCCTGGCGGTCATGGACAGGACGTTCCGCAGCTTCCAGGAGAACCTTACGGAATATCTTGAGATCCTTGATCTGGGACGGCAAAGGTTTGGTGAGTTCTATGACCAAATTGAGAAAGAGAAGGCCGAGGCGTCGTCGCTCAATACTTTGGCGACCCCTTCCTTTCAGCAGAACGGGAAAACCCCTTCATGACCATTAGGAGAAGAAAGCAATGGACACCATGGACAATACCATTTCATCCCGCGAGGTCTGCTGGTTCTTCCTGCAGGCCAAGCTATCTCCGTTCATGTTGGGAACGTACAGGTACCAGATTGTTTATGAGGGGGATAACTATATTGTAGACACGGAATTTCTGCCTGAGATCTTCATTGAGAAGATAGTTCCGCTCTACTTTTTTGAGTATAGGGGTGAGGACCGCATCCTCTCCCGCGCGATGGACCTGACCAACATCCGCCGGACCCCGGTCGTCGTATTCCGGGGCCTTTCCTCGGATACGGTCACGTTCCGCTGTTACTTGAATCCCGGATCCGCCGAGGCCCTCCCGGAGAGCTTCGATAACGGCACCCTTGAGATTGGGCGGGCAATAGGCGCTTTCGGGCGGGCCTGCTACACGGCAATCAAGGAGGACGGGCTTGACAAGGCTACGGTCTTACGTTCTTACCTGGCAGACAATCCGATGATATAAAACGAAATACAGACAACATCGTAGAGGAAACAAGGAACAAATATGAAAACCCTTTCAGAAAATTTCAAGAATGCATCGTTCACATTGTGCGGTGCTGCCTGCATCCTGCCGCTGGTACAGTTGATCTTATGGGAAACCTCTCCCACCGGCGTGTCACACGTTCCAGGGCTTGGCTACCTGGCCGGGCTCTGCTGGCACATCTTCTTTCTCTGGGCGGGAATGCTCCTGAGGCAGTTTTTCCCAAAACCGCGCTGGTGGTTCCGGGTGGTTGTCCTTGCCCTGGCCGCTATTTTCCTATTCCGGTATTATTCGGCGCAGCCGTACCTAAAGCCCACGTACCTGTATCTAGACATTCTTGGCTTGGGGTATCTTGTCCCGCAGAGGATGCTTGACAGCATGGGAGAGGAACACTATTGGAACAATCTCGTGCTCCTTTTGATAACCGTTTTTTGCTGCATTGCCGTATCGGTGTCTGAAGCCCGTATCGGGTGGGGCGACGTGTTCGGGTATCAATACCGAGATATGGAGCGCCTGGTCGAGGGCCTGCTCGGAGCTGCTGAGCCGCTGATGGTATTCCTTGTAATGTACTTTGCCATGAGCGTCTCCTTCTCGAGGGAAGCTCTCCGGCTGGGTGGACGGAAATGGTTCCAGGCGATGGCAACGGCAGCGGCCGTATTGCTCTATTCAGTCATCGTCGGCAGCGGTCTCCCCGGACGTTGGCATGGGTGTGCAGTGCTGCTGAAGTTCATTGTACAACCAGTGTCAGTATGCCTGCTGATCATCCTTGTGAGGGCGGTCGGGAAGTTTGTCTGCAGGGAGAAGTGGGCGGACATCACCTGGGCGGACATTTTCAAGATTTAAGACGATAGACTATTAACAGATAACTACGATGAAAACAAAGCATTTCATTTTCTTCTTTTCGTTCATCCTTACGGCAGTCATGATAATTGGCTGCGGCCGGGGAAAGGGCGTAAACGCCATTACATCCGAGGCGGGAAAGCGGGTGGCCGAGCAAGCAGAACAGCAGGCAAAGTGGGAACGTTATGTCGCCTATGTGGACTCCGTGCGACGGGTGGATCACAGTGTCGACGCTTACCTCAGGTCCGCTTGGATCTGCCACGGTCAGGAAAAGTATGCCCAGGCCCTCCGTTATACGGATACAGCGCTGGTCTTGATCACAGACTCGATCCCGCTTGCAACCATCAACAACACCCGCTATTTGCGTTCGCTTTGTTTTGACAGGATGGGGAAGACGGAGTCGTCCATCTCGGAGATGAAGGCCATCATCGCCTCCGACGATCCGGATGATCCGGCATTCACTCATGAATCACGTCTGAATCTTGCGCACTATTACCTCAAGCTGAAGCGGTACGACGAGGCGCTTGCTGCACTCCCGGATTCAATCTCGGAGGGCGGAAGACAACTGTACAAGGAAATCTTAAAAGCAAAGGCAAATATAAGATGAAGGACATAACAATGACGATAATCAAGAGAACGGACTGGAATGGAAACCGTTATGATTGGAACCGTATAACGCCGGAATCGGACCTACTTGAGGATTCTGTTGTCCAGGCAGCGGAATTGACCGATGTCCCTGAGGCCGACGTCGTTGCCGTATGGCTGGATGCAAGCATGGATCCCATCTACCTTATTGACAGGAACAGGGTGCTATACTATCACCTTGGCATTGACGAGAACCTTGAACATCTTTTTCCAATCGAAGAATTTCTCCGTTGGCAAAACAGCTGGGAATACCCGGAGATGCCGTTCACCGCAAAGGAGCCTTTCCCCCAAGGGTGGCATTATATGCGGTGTTACCCGCATGTGTCAAAGACATTCATATTGATCAAAGAAGAACTTTGGGAGGCTTTCAGGTCGGTTTTGGAAAGGCATGCCTACAAGTATTCCTACCATATGTCCTGCGACTTCCCCATTCTTGTCGACGAGGCTATCACGCTTGCTGCCCTCCCGGATATGCTTATGCTGGGCGGGCAGGATGTCCATGACAGGATCCTGAAGGTGATGAAACCCCACAAGACTAATCAGTAATAAGATGTGCTATATGAATAATCAAGGACCATCATCCAATATTAAGAAAACCATTCAGATAGGCGACGCGATCAATCAGACAATGGAACTTGTCGAGAAACGGCAGGGGTTGTCCTTCGGTATCCCGGCCGGCTTTCCCTCTCTGGACCGCCTCACACGGGGCTGGGGTGCAGGTGACCTGGTCGTTGTCGGCGCAAGGCCCGCGGTCGGGAAGACGCTGCTCGCCCTGGCGATGGCAAGGAACGCAGCCGTTGGCTTCAGCGTCCCCACGGGCTATTTCTCTCTTGAGCTATCCGCAACGATGCTCACGGAACGGATGATCTCTTCCGAGTGCGGGATTTCCATCCCGGCATTGCACGGGAGCGACAAACTCAGCGCCGGCGACTGGCAACAGATGGAAGTAGCCCTTCACAAGTTGTCCAAGGCGCCGCTGTATATCGACGACACCCCTGGTTTGAGGATAGGAGACCTCGAAGGACGCATCAAAGCTATGGCCCGGGACTACGGGATCAGGCTTGTCTTCATCGACTGTTTTGATCTGCTGACTGCTGACGACGGCAGCGAGTTCCCCTCCCGGGAGAAGGAACTGGAGGACAATCTGCGCCGCCTCAAGGCGGTTGCCGCTGAGCTAGGGGTAGCCATCGTTCTCCTGACGTCCGTCAGAAGGCCGGTCCGGAAGAATTACTCCGGGCCGGTCCTGCTCGACCTGGATCCCTATTGCCCGCTGGCGGAGGAGTATGCAAATAAGATCATCCTCATTCACAGGCCGTCCTTCCTGGGTCTTATCCCCAGTGACAGTTATACGGAATCGTTTGAACTCCGGGTTGTAAAGAACAAAAACGGAGCTGTCGGAATCGTAGACCTTCTGTTTGACCGTGAGGCAGTTCGTTTGGTAGATTTGGATGAAGACATCATAGCGAACTAGTGAAGAATGTCATACGAAGTACAACAGGCATTCAATGTGATCATGGAGATCCCGCCCATCTACCGGCGGGACTTCATCGTCGATTATTTGCGGAAGAATCTGCCGGAGGAAGACGCCCGGCGCTATCTGTCCAATAAGACAAAGGCCACCTTCCTAAAGAAGATGGTGGCCGAGGGCTTTATTACCCGGAAAGAGATACTTGAGAAGATCGGGAAGGACCGGGTCGGTCAGTTCTTCTCAAGTCCCAGAACAAGGGTATGAAGGCAGAGACATTAATGGTCTGGGACCGGCTGGAGCTTGCCCGGGTCCTGGCGAATCAACTGGCGGATCCGGAGGATCTCCTGGAGGCTTTCCCTGTCATCGCAGAGGCGGGCGCACTGGAGGAGAGCTTGTTGCCGGAGTTTATCGAGCAGAACTGGAGGATGATTCTGCATGATTTCGACAGGCGGGAGGTGGAAGCGTGGCTGGAAGAAAAAGAAACAGACGAATCGTACGAGCAATGGGAGAATGCGTGGCTGGAGTATAACCACGATTATGCTGAATATATGGACGAAGAATACTGCGCGGCCCTTTTGGAACTCGTGAATAGTTTCAAAGACACGGATTCCGATTGGCTTCATGAGAACAGGTATTCCTGACACATTGTGCCCGTGAAAAGCAAAGCGCTCTGAATGAGCGAGAAATGAATCGACCTGCGTCATTATGGGCGCAGGTCGATTTGTATTTTGCTGATAGTCACCGCGTTGCATCTCACGCCGAATCGGCAGGTGGCCATTGCAGGGGCTGCGACACTCTCAAGGAGACAGGCCGGACCCGAAGCCAGGGAAAGGCCGGACCCGAAGCCAGGGCAAAGCCTACAGCTCAGCAGCGTGCGAGAGCAGATAGTTCTCCGCCTCGACGCTCCAGAGTCCCTGGTGGGCCTTGCAGATGCGGTCGAGCTCGTCATAGACGGGCTTGCCGACCTTCCCGAAGTCCGCGATCGCGGTCAGCGGCATCTCGATGTGCGTGTAGATCAGCTTCTTGCCGCCCGGGATCGAAGGCAGGTTGAGCGTGGTGTCGATCACGGCGTTCAGGCCGCCGATGTGGGTCACCAGGCCCGCGGGATCCATGCCCTTGCCCATCAGGTCGAGGGCCTCCTTCATATCCTCCGTGTTGCCGCCGCTCGTGCCGATGACGTGCGTGGACGCGTAATGGACG
>JAEEGL013284497.1_pt1 | contig 15792 bp, 14 predicted proteins | sample 9134231 | NCBI WGS metagenome assembly JAEEGL01 (sample SAMN16246548, study PRJNA631951) | gut metagenome | biome: gut microbiome; feature: rumen; material: fiber-attached | host: Bos | place: Iran: Karaj | collected 2018-10
GGCTGCCGGCGCGGGCTGCGGCGAGGGGCGCTTCTCGGTCACGACCGGCGACATCACGCTCAGCGGTCTGCACGCGGCCGGGCCCCTCAGCCTCAGCGCCGGGACGGGCGACATCACGCTCCACGGCGTCACGGCGGAGACCCTGACCGCGCAGACGACGACCGGCGACGTCGACCTCGTCTCCTGCGACGCCGGGACGCTCTCCCTGAAGACGACGACCGGCGACATCACGGGCACGCTGCGCAGCGGGAAACGCTTCGACGCGCAGGCCGTCACCGGCGACGTCTCCGTCCCGGCCCCGGACGCGAGCGGCGGGATCTGCACGGTCCGCACCACCACCGGCGACGTCAGTCTCCGTATCGGCTGAGACCCGGACCGCCTCCAAACATCTCCCCGAACATGGTTCGGGGAGATGCTTTTTTTGGGCGAAGCTGTCCTTCCCGCGGAGAAAGGAAAAAAGCCCGGCTATGAAAAATGGTTGCATTTCTATGTCATTATGTTATAATAAAAGCGTTCACTCTTCAACGACACTGGATGTCTTAGACAAAACAAGAAAGTGAGGCTATGCAATGAATTCCAAATACTCCCACGTATTTGCCCCGATCCAGATCCGGGGGATCGACTTCAAGAACCGCGTCACGCTGGCGCCGCCCTCCCCGAACCTTGCGAGCACGGACGGACTTGTCACGCATGATTTCGTCGACTGGTTCCGGATGTTCGCCCGCGGCGGCGTGTGCACGCTCTACGTCGGCAACTGCTCCATCGACATCACGGAGTGCAAGGACGAGGCCTATCAGCTCGACATGGCGAACCCGAACAGCGTCCTGCCGCTGACCTGGTACGCCGACATGTGCAAGCAGTTCCAGTGCCACGCCTCACTGGAGATCAACCACAACGGTGAGAACACCGCGTTTGAGACCGTCGGCCACGCGCCGTTCAGCGCCTCCTCCCGCATCACGGACAACGAGCGCCGCCGCGCCGAGATGAACCACCGCGATCCCATCCCCTGCATCGAGATGACCCACGCGAAGATCGAGGAGACCGTGGAGAAGTTCGGCAAGGCCGCGGGCGTCATGAAGCGCGCCGGCATGGACATCTGCCTGGTCCACGGCGGCCACGGCAACCTGATCAGCCAGTTCACCTCCCCGCTTTACAACCTGCGCACCGACGAGTACGGCGGCGACACGAAGGGCCGCGCCCGCTTCGCGATCGAGGTCTGCAAGTCCATCCGCGAGCACTGCGGCGACGACTTCGTCATCGAGTACCGCATCTCCGCCGACGAGATCGCGCCGGGCGGCATGCACTTCCCCGAGACGCTGGAGCTCATCAGCTACCTGAAGGACTACATCGACATCGTCCACGTCTCCGCCGGTCTGCACAGCGACTTCAACATGGCCTACTACCGCAACTGGTGCCAGAACTACCTGATGGACCGCTGCTTCAACGTCCACTACGCGGCGGATGTCAAGAAGGCGTTCCCCGACCTGCTGGTCAACACCGTCGGCTCCATCCTGAGCCTCGACTACGCCGAGGAGATCATCGGCAGTGGCCAGGCCGACTTCGTCGCGATGTGCCGTCCGCTGATGGCCGATCCGGACATGCCGCGCAAGTACGCGGAGAACCGCCCGGAGGACCGCCGTCCCTGCCTGCGCTGCGACACCTGCACGCACCATCTGATGGTCCCGAAGCCGATCTTCTGCGCCGTCAACCCGATGTCCGGCATGACGAGCGAGCTGCGCGACGGCGTCGTCCCCAAGGCGGAGACGAAAAAGCGTGTCGCCATCGTCGGCGGCGGCCCCGGCGGCGTCCAGGCGCTGCAGACGCTGCTCGACCGCGGCCATGACGTGACGCTCTACGAGAAGACCGGCGAGATCGGCGGCAACCTGATCCCCGCCATGGCCCCGGACTTCAAGGAGGACCTGCGCGACTACGTGAAGTGGATGCGCCACACGGTCGACCAGTGCATCGCGCGCGGCGCGAAGGTGCTGCTCAACACCGAGGCGACCAAGGAACTGCTCGACAAGGAGGAGTATGACGCGCTCGTCATCGCCGTCGGCGCCGAGCAGCTGATCCCGGAGAAGATCCCCGGCGTCCACGGCGCAAACGTCGCCTGGGGCCCGGCGGTCGACACCGACGAGGTCAAGCCCGGCAGCAGCGTCGTGGTCATCGGCTGCGGCGCCATCGGTCTGGACGCCGCCCTGAGCGCCCAGCGCAAGGGCTGCAAGGTCACCGTCATCGAGATGGCCGACCGCGACAGCACCTACTGGCGCGACCGCCGCTCCGGCGGCTCCGCCGTCGGCGAGTTCTTCAACATCCTGCCGGCGAACGGCGCCGACATGCGCTTCGAGACCCGCCTGGTCGAGATCAAGCCCGACGGCGTCGTCGTGGAGGATCTCAAGACCGGCAAGCAGGATTCGATCACCTGCGACAAGGTGCTGCTGGCGATGGGCCTGAAGCCGAAGAGCGACGTCGTCGCGGAGCTGCGCCGCAGCGTCCCGGAGACGAGCTGCTTCTTCGTCGGCGACTGCCACATCCCCGACACGATCGGCCGCGCCGTCAACGAGGCGTTCCGCTGCTGCCTGCACATCTGATCCCTTGCAAAACCGAAGGGAGAGGCGTTTTTCGCCTCTCCCTTTTTTGCGCCTCCCCGCGGCTCATTCGCGGCGGAAGCGTCTCCGGATCTCGCGGCAGCCCTCGTCGAGGACGCCGCCTGGGCAGTACGGGAGCAGCATCTCCCGCTCCGTGCGCGCGCCCGGGCCGTGCGGGACGCCGACCGCCCCGGCGTCCGAGCCGACCGCGATCCGCGCGCCAGCCTCAGCCGCGCGTCGGACGTTCGCAAGCTGCGCCCGCACCGTCTCGGCGACAACGTTCTGGTCGAAGCCCTCCCGCCCGCGCATGGCCTGCAGGGCGGCGGCGGTCGGCACCCAGACGGCGCCGCTCTCCGCGAGCGCGGCGACGGCCTCCGCGTCCATGAAATTCCCGTGCTCGACGCTGTCGACGCCGGCGGCGAGCGCGCCGCGGACCGCCTCCGCGCCGTTGCAGTGCACCATCACGGCGAAGCCCTCGCCGTGGGCGATGTGCACGAGCTCGCGCATCTCCGCGGCGTCCAGCGGCGCGCAGGAGAGCTCGCCGAACGCCCGGAACGTGACGATGCCGGAGAACATGATCTTGACGAAGTCCGCGCCGAGCGCCCTCAGCTCCGCGATCAGCGCGCGGAAGTCGGCGATCGTGTCGTAGCCCCGCCCGACGATGCCGCCGTAGCGGCCGTTCCTGTGGATGGCAAAGCAGGGCGTCGCGTACTCCACGCCGTACGCCGGCGCGAACGCGCGCGCGGCGCGCCAGACGCCGAAGGGGTCCCCGCCGTCGCGGAAATAGGTGACGCCGGCGGCCCGCAGGCCCTCCAGGTTGCGCCGCACCGCCGCCTCGTCCGGCCGCGCGCGGTGCGCGCGCGCCGCCGCGGCGTAGCTGATCCCGTCCATCATCATGTGCCCGTGGCACTCGTAAACCGTCTCCATGCAGCCGCCTCCGCCTTTGTGATCACCCATGATTATACCGCCGCCGCCGGGCATTTTCAAGGGATGCCCGCGGCGGCGCGCGAAAAGCGGGCCGGCCCCGGAGAGCCGGCCCGCGCCGTTTCTGCTTGCGGTCAGATGGTGCCGAGGAAGGTCTCGACGGGGTGGTCGACGCTCTGCATGTGCGCGATGAGGTCGAGCAGCTTGTTCGTGTACCCCCACTCGTTGTCGTACCACGCGATGAGCTTGACGAAGTTGTCGTCGAGCATGATGCCGGCGGTCTCGTCGAAGATGCAGGTCTGCGGGAAGCCGGTGAGGTCGCTGGAGACGACCTGGTCGCGCGTGCAGGTGATGATGCCCTTCATGGAGTTGCTCGCCGCGTTCTCCATGGCGACGCAGACGTCCTTGTAGGTGGCGGACTCCTTCAGGCGTGCGGTCAGGTCGACGACGGAGACGTCTACCGTCGGGACGCGGAAGCTCATGCCGGTCATGCGGCCCTTGAGCTCGGGGATGACCTCGCCGACGGCCTTCGCAGCGCCGGTGGTGGAGGGAATGATGTTGCCGAGGACGCTGCGGCCGGTGCGCCAGTCGCTGCCGCCGCGGGAGTCGACGGGCTTCTGCTTGGCGGTGGCGGAGTGGATCGTGCTCATGAGCGCCTGCTCGATGCCGAAGGTGTCGTTGATGACCTTGGTCATCGGGGCGAGGCAGTTCGTCGTGCACGAGGCGTTGGAGACGACGTCCATCTCCGTCGTGTACATGTTGTGGTTGACGCCCATGACGAAGGTCGGCGTGACCTTGTCCTTTGACGGAGCGGAGAGGACGACCTTCCGCGCGCCGTTCTTCAGGTGGACGGCGGCCTTCTCGGTCGTGAGGTAGGCGCCGGTAGACTCGATGATGTATTCTGCGTTGCAATCGTCCCAGGGGATCTCCGCGGCGTCGGAGTAGCTGTAGACGCGGATCTTCTGGCCGTTGATGATCAGATGGCGGTCGTCGTGCTCCACGCTGCCCATGAAGGTGCGGAAAACGGTGTCGTACTTGACCTGGTAGACCATGTAGTCCAGGTCCGCGTTGCGCAGGTTGATGCCGCAGATGCGGTAGCTGTGGCTGCCGCGCTCGATCATGCTCCGGACCGCGATGCGGCCGATACGGCCGAAGCCGTTGATCCCAACTTGAATTGCCATTGCATTTACCCTCCGTTTATCATTGCTTTTCGCTCTGTTTTTCAGCAGGAGGCGGCTGTGACGTCCGTACAGCTGCTTTGTGATTCCCAGTATAGCATACCTAACGCGCGCTGTCGATACAAAAACGGAGGTGCCTTTTCGGTGATTTTGCCGCCGCGGGGGGATCAGTTATAAGAAAACTGCATAATAGAATGCAATAATATCATGTGGTCGAACTGTCTAAAGCGTCTTGACACATTTGGCGAAATTGCATATAATAGTCCTATAAAAAGCGTTAAGAAATTAACGCAAATAATAAAAGGAGAAAAACGAATGAAGCTGAAGGACAAAGTTGCAATCGTGACCGGCGCCACCTCCGGCATGGGCAGGGCGACCGCATACCTCTTCGCGAAGGAGGGCGCGAAGGTCGTCGTCACCGGGCGCAATGAGGAGCGCGCGAAGGCCGTGGTCGACAAGATCAAGGCAGACGGCGGCGAGGCCATCTACGTGATCGTGGACGCCTCCAAGCCCGAGGAGATGCAGAAGGTCTATGACGCGACGATCGCGGCCTACGGCACCGTGGACGTCCTCTTCAACAACGCCGGCATGCTCTCCCTGACGGGCGTAACGGAGCTCACGCAGGAGGAGCTGAACAATATCATGAACGTCAACGTCGGCTCTGCGCTGTACCTGACGCAGCTTTGCGTGCCCGTCATGAAGGCGAAGGGCAAGGGCGTCGTCATCAACACCTGCTCCGTCGCCTCCTACGCCGCGCACTACGGCTTCGCGCCGTATATCACGAGCAAGCACGCGATCGCCGGTCTGACGAAGTCGATGGCGTGGGAGCTCGGCCCCGAGATCCGCGTCAACGGCATCGCGCCGGGCCTGATCCACACCGCGATGGTGGACGGCCTCGGCGGCGTCGGCGCCCTGCAGGGCATGATCGACAACTGCCCGCTCAAGCGCCCCGGCGAGCCCGAGGATATCGCGACCGTCGCGCTCTTCCTCGCGTGCGACGACTCCGCCTTTATGGACGGCCAGCTCATCAAGGTCGACGGCGGCTACGAGTGCTGATCGCGTTTCCCCGCACCTGACAAAACCGGCGCTTCCGCACGGAAGCGCCGGTTTTTTTTGCGCCCGCGCCGGCCTCAGCCCACCGCAAAGTAGAGGTAGACGGTCCCCTGCTGGTTGAGCTGCGACCAGGCGTCGCTGGAATACCACGAGAGCCCGTTGCCGCTCCAGGTGAGCGGGATGCGGTAGTTGTCCCCGCTGTCGTCGCCGGTGCTGTTGCGGACCTTGGTGTTGCCGCGCAGCGCGACGAGGCGGTTCATGGAGGAGTAGCCGGCGTCGGTCGGCGCGACGACGACGAGCTGCGGCGTGAAGGGAAAGCTCAGCGTCGTCGGGTTCGAGGCGCCGAAGGTCCCGGTGCCGGTATAGCTGCCCGTCGCGACGCGCGATCTGCCGGCGACCCCGGCGGCGAGCGCCGCGAGCGCGTCGTCGATCGCGGCAAAGGCCGCGTTGAAGTCGGTGCGGAGCACCGGGTCGTTCGCCTCCCACTGCGGGAGGGCATAGTGGTTCGTCTGGTTGGAAGCTGCCATGCTGTCGACTCCTTTTCGATCGTTTCGGGGCGCCCGGCCGGGACCGGCTCCCCCCTGACCATCCCGCCCCCGAACCCGTTTTGTTGCACAGAACCATGCACCAAATGTCCGCCGCGGGCCGAAAACGGTCCGCTCAGGCGGTTTTTTTGCTTCTCCCCCTTGACAAGCGCGCCGATCCGGTATATATTTTCCGTACTAACATAAATAGTACAGTTAATACATCGAGGTGATGCAGGTGTTCGCAATCAACTACAGGGACCCGCGGCCGATCTACGAGCAGATCGTCGGGGAGCTGCGGAAAATGATCGTCACGGGCGTGATCGCGCCGGACGAGCGGCTGCCGAGCGTGCGCGAGCTGGCGCAGCAGCTGGCGATCAACCCGAACACGATCCAGCGCGCTTACCGGGAGCTGGAGCGGAGCGGCTATCTCTACTCCGTCCCCGGCAAGGGGAACTTCGCCGGCGCCCGCCACGAGGTCGACTCCCGCCGAAAGGACGAGCTGATGAAGACGCTCGCCGAGACGGTCGAGGAGCTGCGCTATCTCGGGGCGACGGAGGCGGAGCTGGCGCGCTGTCTGGCAGAAGGAGGCAGGAAGAAATGATCGAAGTCAAGAATGTGAGCAAGCGCTTTGAGCAGGTGTGTGCGCTGGACGGCCTGACGATGACGGTCCCGACCGGGGCTGTCTACGGGCTTGTCGGCCCGAACGGCAGCGGCAAGAGCACGATCCTGCGCCACATCGTGGGCATCTACCGCCAGGACGCGGGGGAGGTGCTGATCGACGGCGAGCCGGTCTACGAGAACCCGGCGGTCAAGGCGCGCATCGGCTATATCCCGGACGACATCTTTTACTTCACGCAGGCCGGCGTCCGCGAGATGATGCTCTATTACCGCGGGCTCTACCCGTCCTTTGACGTCGGACGCTATGAGAAGCTGAAGGAGGTCTTTCAGCTCAGCGAGCGGACGCCGATCCGCCGCATGAGCAAGGGTCAGCAGAAGCAGGCCGCCTTCTGGCTGGCGCTGTGCCTGCGCCCGGACGTCATGGTGCTCGACGAGCCTGTGGACGGGCTCGACCCGGTCATGCGCCGCCAGATCTGGAGCCTGCTGATGGCGGACGCCGCCGAGCGCGGCATCACGGTCCTCGTCAGCAGCCACAACCTCCGCGAGCTGGAGGACGTGTGCGACCACGTCGGCATCCTGGACCGCGGCAAGATGCTCCTGGAGCGCTCCCTCAGCGAGCTGCAGGAGAATCTCACGAAGGTGCAGCTCGCCCTCCCGGACGGCGCCGCGCTGCCGGAGGGGCTGGACCTCGTCCACGAGAGCTCGTCCGGCCGTCTGCGCACGCTGATCGTCCGCGGCGACCCGGGCGAGACGCTCGCGCGCCTGCAGGAGAGCGAGCCGGTCTTCATGGACGCCCTGCCGCTGACGCTGGAGGAGATTTTCATCTACGAGCTGGGAGGTGCAGACTATGCAGTCAAAGACGTCATTCTTTAACCGAACGATCTTCCGGAAGACGGTCAGCCGCTTCTGGCCGCTCTGGGCCGCCCACCTCGTGATCTGGATCATCATCCTTCCGATCCCGCTGCTGGCCGGCCGCGCCGACCTCGCGCGGGACGCCGTCGGGGCGCGCGAGCTCGTGCTCAGCGTCGCTCTCTACGGCGGCGTCGCGATGAGCGCCGTGTTCGCGGTGTTCTCCGCGATGGCGGTCTGGAGCTTCCTCTACAGCGCCCGCTCCGCCTCCGGCGTCGCCTCCCTGCCCGTCCGGCGCGAGGGGCTGTTCGTCTCCGGCGCGCTCGCCGGATTGCTGCCGCTGCTGTGCGGGGAACTGATCGCCTTCCTGCTCGCCCTGCTGGCGGAGCTCTCCGTCGGCGCGGCCCACTTCGCCTCGATCGCCCAGGGCTTTGCGATCGCGGGCATGCAGCTGATCGCGTTCTACGGCTTTGCGACGCTCTGCGCCCAGCTCACGGGCCACATCCTGATCCTCCCCGCGGTGTACGCGGTGCTGAACTTCGTGGCCGTCGCCGTGGAGATGCTGGTGCGCTACGTCCTCTCGCTGTTCGTCTTCGGCATCTCGTCCGACTTCGACCGGCTCGCGCTGCGCTGGTTCTCGCCGGTCATTGGCATCGCCTCGACCTGCGACGTCCGCCGTCCGTCCCTGCCGGACCCCGCCACCGGGATCTGGCAGAGCGGGAACGACGTCACGTTCTCCGGCTGGGGCCTGCTCGCCGTCTACGCCGCGATCGGCGTGGTGCTGCTCGTCTGCGCGCTGCTGCTCTTCCGCCGCCGGCGCATGGAGACCGCGGGCGACGTGGTCGCCGTCCGGGTCCTGAAGCCGGTCTTCCGCTGGTGCATGGCCCTCGGCTGCGCGCTCGTGCTCGGCAGCCTCATCAACGTCATCTTCTTCGAGACCTACCGCTTCGACGAGGGCAGACCGCAGCTCCAGATGCTGCTGACGATGGCCGTCACGATGCTCATCGGCGCCTTCATCGGCTGGTTCGCCTCCGAGATGCTGATGAAAAAGACCTTCCGCGTCTTCCGGGGCTGGGCGGGCTTCGGCCTGTGCTGTCTCGTGATCGTCGCGCTGCTGTTCGCCGCCGAGTTCGACCTGTTCGGCTACGAGCGCCGCGTCCCGGACGCCGGGAAGGTCGCGAGCGCCCGGATCCTCGTCAGCGGCGAACAGGTCGATCTCGAGCAGCCGGAGAACATCGCGCAGGTCTGCGCGCTGCACCGGAGCATCGTCGAAAACAAGGCGACGAACGAGCGCAGCCCCGCCGATCTCTACGGCAGCGAGGGCGTCGGCAAGGGCGTGACGCTGCGCTACACGCTGAAAAGCGGCCGCGTGCTCATCCGCCGGTACCAGCTGAGCTGCATCATGGACGTGCCCGCCACCTACGGTGACCTCGCGCCGCTCCAGGAGGTCGTCAACTGCCCGGAGGCGATCGCCGACCGCAAGGAGCTGCGCTATCCCGTCACGCGCGATACGATCGAGACGGGCTCTGTCAACGCCATGCTGCCGCCCGCGGCGTGCGCCGCCCTCGCCGGCTACGGCGACGACGTCGAGGCCTACGTCCTGCGCGAGGTCTACGGCTTCTCCCAGGCGGAGATCGCCGCCATGGACGAGACGCAGCGGCAATCCTATCTGTCCGATGCGACGTCCCTCTACATGAACTACGGCGACGCCGAAGGACAGGATCAGCCGGTCGCGCTCCTCCCCTACAACTGGGTCCTGACCCCGGCGGAGACGGAGGACCTCTTCCACAACTGCATCCTCCCCGACATCGCCGACGGCACGCTGGGCCGCATCTGGATCATCCAGGACCGCAGCTATGCGGAGACGGTCTGCTCCGCCTCCGTCGATATCGACCTGCGGGTCCGCCGCACGGCGCAGCCGGGGGATCCGACCGGCCCGGGCCAGACGATGCCGTATGACTTCGACGACTACGACCGCGAGTACTTCCACACGGTCCCGACCGTCGATTCCGTCCGCACGAACGCCTGGCTGGAGGCGCACGGCGTCGTCCTCCGCACGGTCGCCGAGACCAACCGCGAGGCCTATTCCCGCTGAAAGAAACGCAAAAAAGATCCGGCGCAGAGGGAGCATTTACCCCCCCTGCGCCGGATCCTTCTTTCGGTTTCAGTCCGTCTCGCGCGGCGCGCCGATCTCGAACCGCTCCGCCGCGAGATAGTTCAGCAGGATCGCGAGGTCCGCGCGCTCGTCCGCGCCGCAGCCGAGGAGCAGCGCGGCGCCGTCCTCTCCGTTGTCGAGCTGCGTCGTGATCGTGTAGATGCTCTCGCCGGCCGCGCAGCTCATGTCCGCGTCGTAAAACGCGAGCGAGGCGGCCTCCGCCTGGTCCCGGACGCCGCCGGCCTCGTCCGGCAGGGCGGTCACGAACTCCGTGCACACGCGCGCCGCCGCGAACAGCAGCTCCGACGTCTCAGCAAACTCGCCTGCCGCGTCGCCGACGCAGTGCACGCCGACGCGGTGGCCCTCGCAGAGGAGCCGCCGCACCGTGTCCGGCGCGCTGCGCACCTCCTCCGCCGTGAGGAAGAACCAGGTGCTGATCCGCCGCTGCCGCAGCAGCGTCAGGACGTCTGCCGACGGCAGGCCGACGAACGCGAGCGTGATCTCCTCCCCCTCGTGCGGATAGGGCTCCTCGGTCGGCTCGGGCGTCGGCGTCGGGGTCGGCGGCGCGGCGGTCGGGACCGGCGTGCCGGTCGGCGGCGGCGTCTGGGCGCCGGTCCAGTATTTCTGCATGAGCGGGCGCGCCGCGCGCAGGAACTCCTCGTCGCTGAGGACCTGCGTGCCGTCCGTGATGCGCAGGATGCTGCCGTACTCGTTGCCGGAGATGAAGGAGTAGCCGACGTTGCCGAAGAAACGCGCCGTGAACGCCAGCGGGACGTAGACCGTCCCGGAGCGCAGGATGGCGGAGACGGAGTATCTGTAGTCGTCCGAGTCGTAGGTCTTGCCGGAGTTGAGCTCAAAAAAGATCTGGTTCTCGTCGTTGAACAGCGTGGCGGTCGCCGCGGCGGAGAAATAGGAGTAGTAGATGCCGAAGCCGTAGTTGGAGAAGAGGTAGTAGGGCACGTAGACGGTGCCGCCGTAGTTCACGGCGCAGCCGATCAGCTCCGGCGGGAGCGTGTCGTTGACAGAGATGAAGGAGAGCCCCTCCGCGCTGGCCGGCAGCCGGAGCGGGGCGAGCGCGCCGAGACAAAGCAGCAGCGCGAGCGCCGCCGCGGCGATCTTCTTTTTCATGTCTCTCCCGCCTCCTTCCGCAGAACACGGTACCTTCTCCGTTTTCAATGTGAGTGTAGCAGAAAAGCCGGGGCATGGCAAGCGCAAAAAACGCAGCCGGGCCGGGCGCGGATTGCGGGATTGCAATTTCCCGCCGGCGTGGTATAATCAGGATGACCCGACCGATGACCTGAAAGCCCGTATCTTCCGCGGAGAAAGGAGCAACCCATGAAGGAATCCGGAAAGCTCGACAGCAAGCTCCTCGTGTTTCTGCTGCCGGTCATCTATGTAATCCTCGGCGCCATCCTGCTGATCTACAGGAGCGACGCGCTGCACGCCCTGTGCATTCTGCTCGCCGCCGTCCTGGCGCTCGCCGGCATCCTCCGCGTCCTGCTCTACCTGGTGCGGACGCCGGACCGCAACTTCTCCTCGAACGGCTTCTGCATCGGCCTGCTGGAGACGATCTTCGGCGTCATCGCGCTGACGAAGAGCGCGATGCTGCTGCAGTACATCCCCATTGTCCTCGGCTGCCTCGTCGTCTACAACGGCGCGCGCGAGCTGCAGAACGCGCTGGACGTCCACCGGCTGAAGATGGGCAACGCGCTCGCGATCCTCATCATCGCCGCCGTGAACATCGTGCTCGGCGTCGTGCTCGTCCTCTGGCCCTTCGACCGGGAGGACATCCGCCTGCTGATCTCCGCGCTCGGCCTGATCCTCAGCGGCCTGACCGATTTCATCGTCTCGCTGTTCATCTGGTTCCGCCTGAGCAAGAACCGCAAGGCCGCCGCGGCCGCGGTGGAGGAGTCCATGGCGGACGACAACGCGCCGGAGTTCCCGGTCATGCCCGCCGCCGCGGAGGCCTTCGCGCCGATCGTGATGGAGAACACCGCCGCCCCGTCGGACGGAGACGACCAGCTCCCGCCGCCCGCCTTCTGAGATGACCGTCACCTTTTTCGACTATCCCGGCTGTCCGCACTGCGCGCTCGCAAAGCGCATCCTGCGCGAGCTGCAGGAGGAGGAGCCGGCCTGCCGTGCGGTCTCGTTCGCGTATGTGGACGAGACCGCGTGCCCGGACTACGCCGACGGGTTCGACTACTGGTACACGCCGAGCCTCTTCCTCGGGGACCGCAAGCTCTATGAGGCGAGCCCCTTCCGCGCGCCGAAGAAGGTCCGGGCAATGCTGAAGGACGTGCTCGACGGCCTGATCGCCTCCGAAGCATAGGATCTGCACCTCTCCCGGGCGGGGGAGGCGCTTTTTTTCGACCGATTTTAGCACTCTCGCTCCGAGACTGCTAAAATTCACAGATTGTTCATAGAAAAAACACACAATCCTGCAAATTGCCGGTTACAATGATAATTGCCAAAGGGGAAGAGGACCGGCGATGCGCAGGCAGCCCGGGACCGCCCGGCGGCGATCGATCGTTAAAAATTTTATGATTATAGGAGGCATTCATCATGTTCGACCTGACACTCAGAAACAACCGCAATCTTCGTCCTTACAACCCGTTCCGCGAGATGGAGGATTTTGAAAGGGCGTTCTTCGGCGAGCCCGGCAGCAGCTTCTTCCGCAGCGCGGATCTGGCGGAGTTCAAGACCGACATCAAGGATGAGGGCGACCACTATCTGCTGGAGTCCGACCTGCCCGGCTTCAAGAAGGAGGACATCCACCTCGACATCGACGGCGACACGCTGACGATCAGCGCCGAGCGCAAGAGCGAGACGAAGGACGAGGATAAGCAGAACAAGTACGTGCGCTGCGAGCGCAGCTACGGCAAGTACGCGCGGTCCTTCGATCTCTCCGGCGTGGACCAGGAGAACATCAAGGCGAAGTACGACAACGGCGTGCTGACCCTGACCCTGCCGAAGAAGCAGGAGGTCCTGCCGCAGAGCAAACGTCTTGAGATCGAGTGACCCATATCGTAAAACATCCCCCGGAGCGTCGCTCCGGGGGATGTTTTTTATTCTTCCCAGCCGTATTTCCGGTCGAGCACCGCGTAGAGCGCACGGTAGGGGTCGAGCGTCATGCCCTGCTTGACGTCGAGCTCCATGATCTCGGCGCCGGTCTCGCTGCGCGCCCACGCCGGAAGGCCGGGGCCGTTCGGGTCCCCCGTCCTGCAGAAATTGGCGAAATAGGAGCTGAACACCTCCGCGAGGGCGCGGTCGCTCTCGTCGAAGAGCCGGCTGTCCGCGGGGAGGTTGCCGTAGCAGTAGATCTCCTCGCCGCTGTGCCAGGGGCCGAGGCGGCCGTTGGTCTTGCAGAACTCGTACTCCCAGACGGGGACGCCGTTCGCAAGCGCCTGGCGCGTCCAGCAGTGGTGGCCGTAGTTGAACACCGCCGCGCCGTAGATGTCGGCCCAGTTCGACCGCGCGAGCGCGTCGGAGTCCGCGGGGTAGAGCGCGAGCACCTCGTCGGCCTGGCCGCCGAAGTAAGCGCGCACCTTGGCCTCGTAGTTTTTCAGATTGGCCTGGCTGAAGAGGATGAAGGGCGCGCTCTCCTGGCTGTTGAAGCCCTGCAGCAGCGCCTCCTCGTTGTGGACGCCCCGCCGGTAGGACTCGTACGGCGTCTCGGTCAGGACGTAGCCGTCGATCGTGATATGGTGGTTCGTATCCGCCGCGGCGGCGAGCTTCTCCGCCGGGACGGCGCGCAGCTCCGCTGCGTTCGCCGCGCCGAAGCGCGCCAGTGTCTCCCGGCCGGTCTCCAGCGCCTCGTCCAGCGCGCGGAAGGAGTGCGCCGGCTCCGGGGCGGTGACGGTGGAGCTCTCGCCGATCGCCCGGCGGAACAGGCCCCGCGCCAGCGGCGAGGTGCACAGTGCGCTGACGCAGGCGGACCCGGCCGACTCGCCCGCGAGCGTCACGTTCTCCGGGTCGCCCCCGAAGGCGGCGATGTTCTCCCGCACCCACTGCAGCGCCGCGATCTGGTCGAGCAGGCCGTAGTTGCCGGTGGTGCCGTTCGGGGACTCCGCGGCGAGCTCGTCGAGCGCGAGGAAGCCGAAGACGCCGAGCCGGTAGGCCATGTTGACGACGATCACGCCCTTGCGCGCGAGGCCCTCGCCGCGGTAGTCGGCGTACCAGGGCTGGCCGGTCTGCAGCGAGCCGCCGTGGACGTAGACGAGCACGGGCAGCGCCTCCTGCGCGCCGGCTGGCCGCCAGACGTTCAGCGTCAGCTCCGCGCTCTCCGCGCAGGGCTCGACGAAGTTGTCCCGCAGCGAGATCCGGTAGTCGTGGTAGCCGATGATCTGCGAGAGCGAGTCGAAGATCGCGGAGTGACGCGGCTGCATCTCCATCGGCGCGAAGGCGACCGCCTCCTGGGTGCGCGGGGCGAGCAGCGTCGGCTCCCGCCAGCGCTCCGCCGCCGCGTAGGGGATGCCGGCGTAGACCTCCACGGCGCCGTCCGCGGTGCGCAGCCCGACGATCTCCGCGCCGTTTTCAAAGCGCAGCGGCGCCGTCTCTCCGCCGTTCCGGCCCTCCACCGCGGGGTGCAGCTGCGTCTTCCCGACGAAAAACAGCAGCACGGTCGCCAGCAGCACGCCGAAGATCAGGAAGAGCGCGAGCCGCCGCAGAAACGGCGCGCCGCGCAGCGTTTTCACGCGCGTCAGCGCGTAGAGCAGCAGGATCGCGGCAGAGAGCAGCCAGGCGTGGACCGGGTTGCGGTTCAGCTCCAGCAGGGCGAAGTCGACGAGCGCGAGCAGGCCGAAAAAGGCCCAGAACCCGGCGCCGGTTTTTTTGCTTGCAGTTTTCATGTGCCATCTCCGTTTTCAGGCCGTCTTGCTTTTCCGATACGCACCATCATACCCGTTTGCGGCGGAATAGTCAAATGCGCCCGCGCGCCGGCGAAAACAGGGCTGGACTTTTCCGCGGCGAGCCGCTATACTGTGGGCAGAACACCAGACGTCACAGGAGGCGGGATCTATGAAGCGGATCGTCATCTATTACTCCCTGACCGGGAACACGCGGCAGGCCGCGGCGGCCGTCGCCGAGGCGCTGCACGCCGACCTGCTGGCCCTCGAGCCGGTCAGGCCGATCCCCGAAAAGGGCGCCGCGAGCATCCTCACCGGCGGCGGCCAGGCGACCTTCGGCGTATGCCCGCCCCTGAAGCCGCTCTCCCTCGACCCCGCCGGCTACGACGAGATCATCCTCGGGACGCCGATCTGGGCCGGGAAGTGCGCCGCCCCGGTGCGCACGTTCCTGAAGGGGAACCCGCTGTGCCGGCGCATCACCGCCGTCTTCACGCTCAGCGGCAGCGGGAAGAACGACGGCTGCCTCCGCGCGCTGGCGCGCTGGCTGCCGAACGTCCGGCACACGCTCTCCCTGTGCGACGCGAAAGCCCCGCAGCACGCGGAGAACGCCGCGCGGCTCGCTGCCTTCACGGCGGAGGTCCTCGGCGGGAGCGCGCAGGCACAATAAAAAAAACCTCCTGCTTCTGAAAAAGGATATTGACTTTTTCCGCGGTCGATGCTATCATAGACAAGCTTTCAGTATTGAGACGCGCGAGTGGTGGAATTGGTAGACTCGCTGGCTTCAGGTGCCAGTGCTCATTCCGGGCGTGGGGGTTCGACTCCCCCCTCGCGCACCAGCAAAGAAACCTCTTTTGTCTTCCAAGGCAAAAGAGGTTTCTTGTTGTTTTATAAAGCTGAATATGATATTATTATTCAAACAAATCGCAGGCTGCAGAGATACCGCTATGAAAGGAATTTAACCGTATTTTTTTATTTGCGGAAGCCACAGAAGATATGAAGAGAAAAAGAATCCTGTATCTCACTGACCTGAGTTATCAGGCAAAAGGGAGAGTATAC
>JAEEGL015122814.1_pt1 | contig 15792 bp, 10 predicted proteins | sample 9134231 | NCBI WGS metagenome assembly JAEEGL01 (sample SAMN16246548, study PRJNA631951) | gut metagenome | biome: gut microbiome; feature: rumen; material: fiber-attached | host: Bos | place: Iran: Karaj | collected 2018-10
ATCTTGCTATATGTCTGTAATGCCGAAGGAAATATTCGGGTCGAAGGTTCTGGACGGAGTTTTCGCTCAGGTCGAAAGTTCCATTCTTCCCGGCCAGATAGGATTTGAGGCAGGTCTTTCCGCCTTCGGGGATGCATATGCATGGGTGAAAAAGCTCATCTCGTGGCCTCTCGAGAAGGTGAAAGAAAAGGATCCAGCCCTGGCGGAAACAATTGAATCCGAGATGATAGCGTCTCTTACAAAGGCCGCGTCAGAGCTTCCTGAGCGGGAAGATGCCCCCATCGCTACGGACTATCTCAATGGACGCCGTTCTCCGTTTGGAGACAGCTCCCTGACTGGAACAGTAAAAGGTCTCAGACTCTCAACGACAGCTCCGGAGCTGTTCCGAGCCTTTGTCGAGGCTACTTGTTTTGCAACCAGGGCGATTATAGACCACCTCGTTAAGGGAGGAGTCGATATCGAGAGGCTCATTGCCGTCGGCGGTGTCGCTCAGAAGTCTCCCTTTGTGATGCAGATGCTCTCCGATGCCCTGGGTCGTCCGGTCGAAGTGTCTTCGGCGAAGGATTCATGCGCCCTCGGGGCGGCTATACATGCCTCTGTCATTGCGGGACTTTATCCTTCTGTCGAGGCAGCGGAAGACGCTCTCTGTCCTCCGACAGCTGCCCGCTACGAACCCCGCCCGAGCGAAGTGCTTAAAAAGCGTTATGCAAAGTATCTTGAAATGGCAAATCTCTCTCTATGAACAAAATACTAAAACCTTCATCACGCAAGTGGGTGATTGTGGCGATGATGTTTCTCGCCATCATCTGTAATTACCTCGATCGTCAGCTGCTCTCCATTTTAAAACCGGAAATACTAGAGCATTTCGGTATTGGAGATCTAGAGTATGCTTGGATTGTCAATGTGTTCCTCCTTTGCTATGCAATTATGTATCCGATTTCCGGGATGCTGGTTGACAAGTTCGGCCCCAAGAAAGTCATTCTCGGCGGTCTGACCATTTGGTCTCTCGCATGCATAGGAGGCGGTCTTGCCCCGAATGTATGGGTATTTGCAGCTTGCCGCGGATTTCTCGGGCTCGCCGAACCGACGATTTTTGCCGGCCAGCTGGTCGCTGTCACCTTGTGGTTTGAAAAGAAGCAGAGGGCTACGGCCAACAGCCTATGTACAGTCGGCGGCTCCCTCGGAGCAGTTATTGCACCGATTGTCATCGCCTGGCTCATGGGCCTTCTAGGCTACTGGCAGCACGTTTTTGTCATTTCCGGCGTGGTCGGTCTCGTAATAGCTGTCTTTTGGATTTTCATATATCAGACTCCTCCGAAAGAGGTTCTCGACGTGACTGTCGGATCAGAGACAAAGACTCCCTCTGGCGAGCAGAAGTCATTTAAAATGAAGAATCTCCTTAAGACCCGCAGTCTTTGGGGAGGAGTTCTAATTCGCCTTGTCAGCGACCCTGTATGGTATTTCTGCTGCTTCTGGCTTCCCGGTTTCCTTCGCTCTATGGGGGCCCATCAGGGGCTTTCCAATGAGCAGACTCTCAACATGATCCAGTGGATCGGGGGTATCCCGTTCCTCGTCGGGGCCATAGGCGGTATCCTTACCTCTGTCTGGTCCGACAGCATGATCAAGAAAGGGATGACTGCGATTGCTGCGAGGAAAAAGATGATGAATACAATGGTAATCATTGCTCCTCTTTGCATGCTCGTTCCGTTTATCAACGGAGCCGCCAATATGGCCTTCGGCCTGAAGATCGGCCTTATCATAGCAATCTTCAGTCTTGTTGCAGTCATGTGCCTGAGCTGGCTCTATACTTTCCCGGTTGTTCTGGCCGAATCATTTCCGATCCGTAATGTCGCGACGGTGATGGGCATTTCCTGCGGTGCTGGTGCTCTTGGGAGCATGGTTTTCAACCAGTTCGTTGGCTCCATCCCCGAGAGCGCATGGAAGATCCTTTTCATAATTATGGGAACACTCCATCTATTTGCTGCAATAATACTTACCAAGATGGTCAGAAAAGAAACTCCTTCGGAGGAATAAATAATTGATTATGAATAGATTAATAAAGACGATTGTCGCTCTCGCAGCGATTTTTACCGCCCTCGTCCCATCATTTGCAAAAAAACAGGCAACCCATAAAGTCATTACGGCCAATGTCCGTATTACCGGGCTGGAGGCTGACGAAGTGCCCGGGCTCCGTTGGGATGACCGAAAGGAGATATGCAAGAATGTGATTTTAGCCGGAAAACCGGATCTGATCTGCCTCCAGGAGGTTATTTATGATTCCTGGAATTATTTCAAGAAGGAGTTCAAAGGCTATCAGGGATTCGGCTTCGAGGGCCCCGAGATGGACCCTTGGACGGAAGGCTACCATTTCATCGGAAAAAACTGTATCTTCTATAAGAAATCGCGCTATGAGTTTGTCAGCGCAGGAAGCTACTGGCTCTCGGAAGACCCGGTAATTGCCGGTTCAATCTCATGGAATTCAGCCCGCGCGCGCCATTGCAACTGGCTAAGGCTAAGAGATAAGAAGACGGGGGAGGAGTTCCGCGTAATCTCCATCCATCTCGACCATATCTCCGATGAGGCCCGTCAGGAACAGACGAAGTTCTTTATAAAGGAAGCAGCTCAGTATCAGGAGGATTTCCCTCAGATTCTCTGCGGGGATTTCAACTCCGGAAGGAAGAATCTCCCTTATCAGGACCTTCGTGCCGCAGGCTGGATCGAGACTTGGGAGCAGGTTCATGGAGAGATTGAGTACGGTTTCACTGCACATGGGTTCAAGGCAGACACCAAGAAGAAACCGGGCCGAAGAATCGATTTCATCTTCACCAAAGGGCCCATAGAAACTCTTTCTTCAGAGGTTATAACCGATCATCCGAAAGGAATCTACCCCTCTGACCATTACTTCCTTATCTCGGAGGTAAAATTTACTAAATAGAAAGGTGCTTATCAAATATTATTAAAAAATAACTAGTTTTCAAAAAAAAAATTATATTTGTAAGCGGAATAATAACTCTAAAATTAGATTTATTTTATTAACTAAATTACCATCATCTATGAATGTTAAAAAGATTCTAGCTGCAGTAGCATTAGGAGCTGCCCTTTTTGGGAGCGTCAGTGCGTATGCGGCTACAGCTTCATCTGATGAAGCAGCTCTTCAGCAGCAGCAGATCCGCGCAAGCGGTGTCGTTGTTGATGCTCAGGGGCGGCCCATTCCCGGTGCCAGTGTAATCGTAAAGGGTACGCTGAACGGAACAATGACCGATACCCAGGGACGATTCGCGATAACAACGAATCCCGGCGCGACCCTTGAAATCTCCTGCATCGGCTATGCTACCCAGTCAGTCATCGCAAACGAGAACCTCAAAGTCGTTCTCTCGGATGATTCCGAATTCATCGACGAGGTCGTCGTTGTCGGTTACGGTGCTCAGAAGAAGATAAACCTGACCGGTGCTGTCGCCTCTGTCGATGTCAGCAAGGCCCTCGAATCCCGCCCGATTCCCGATGTCGGCCGTGGCTTGCAGGGTTCCACTCCGGGTCTGAACATTCGTCTCGGTTCTACCGAAGTTGGTTCCGACGCTATCGTCCGTATCCGTGGACAGGTCGGTTCCTATAACGGTTCTGCCGCCCCGCTCATCCTTCTCGACAATGTCGAGATTCCTTCCCTCAACCTGATCAACCCTGATGATATCGAAAGCGTTTCAGTCCTCAAGGATGCTGCTTCCGCTTCTATCTACGGTGCAAAGGCAGCTTTCGGTGTTATCCTTCTTACTTCCAAGAAGGGAGCGAAGGAAAAAGAGACCGTTAAGATCACCTACTCAGGCAACCTTTCTTTCCAGAATCTCGTCAATACCAAGGGTATCGCCGATGTTGACGCCCTCCATTACACCGTTGAGGCTGCTGAACGTACCGGCACCTACACCCCAGTTGGCGCATTCTGGCTCATCGACCGTGCTGGCTACAATGCCGCAGTCGCATGGAAAGAAAAATATGGCAGCTCCCTTGACCCGTACGATCCGATGACCTACGGCCGTGACTGGTATGTAGACGGCTCCAGCCGCAAAATCGGTGTCCGTACCTACGACCCCTACACCTATATCGTACGCAATAACGCCCCGACACAGACTCATAACGTATCGGTTGCAGGCAGCGTGGGTAAGACCACCTTCAACATCGGCCTGGGCTATCTCGACCAGAGCGGTATGATGAAAACCACTGACTACGATTACTACAAGCGTTACAATGCCAACGTGCGCGTCTCCACCCAGATCAACAAGTGGCTCAATGTCCACACTGGCTTGATGTACACCAATTCTGTCAAGTCCTGGGCTTTTGCGACTAACTCGACTACATCTGACGTCTGGTACTACCTTTATCGTTGGGGACCGACCTATCCGCTCGTTCCGACAGACGAATACGGCAACAATCTCCGTACGATGGCCTATGAAACCGCTACTGCAAATCAGGCTACTATAACTAAGTCTTATGCAAGCGTCAACGTAGGTACTACCATCACTCCGGTCAAGAACTGGAATATCAATATCGACTACACCTATGCTAACAACAACTCCCAGGAAATCAACCCCGGTATTACTTACTGGGCTGGTAATACCTGGAACCCTGCGGTGAACACCTCTGACGGAAAGTCTGTTAACAACGAATGGGCAAGTATCAACGGCCTCGGTTCGACTCTGGTCGCCAAGCAGCTCCAGGTGGGCAGCTATACCACTACATACGATTCAATCTATGATGATTCCTACACCTCGATGCGCCAGACTTGGAATGTCACAAGCGACTATGCTCTCGCTCTTGCGAATGCTCATCGCTTCAATTTCCTCCTTGGTTTGAACGCTGTTGATTACCGCGATAAGGGAGTCTGGGCAAAGAGAATGGGACTTCTGGACATCACTAATCCTCAATTCCAGCTCGCAATAGGTACTCAGACCAACAATGGTTCCGCATCCTGGAGTTCGACTCTCGGCTTCTTCGGCCGTGTCAATTACAACTATAAGGACCGTTATCTCCTCGAAGCCAATCTCCGTTATGATGGAACTTCGAAGTTCCCTAAGAATCTGAAATGGCAATGGTTCCCCTCCTTCTCCGCAGGATGGCGCGTGACCGAGGAGCCGTTTATGCGGCCGTACAAGAACGTCCTTTCCAACTTGAAGTTCCGTGCTTCATGGGGCTCGATCGGTGACCAGTCTGTTGCTTCCAGCCTCTACATCCCTACGATGCCCGCAATTGATGATTATTGGATGCATAGCGGTGCACGCGACTACTCTTTTGCTACTCCCGGACTTGTCGCTTCCGACATCTCTTGGCAGCGTATAGAGACTCTTGACTTTGGTGTCGATCTCTCCCTCTTCCACGCCTTTGACATTACCTTCGACTGGTATCGCCGTACCACCAAAGACATGATTGTAGGTATGGAAGGTCTTAGCTACAACATTGGTGCTTCCGCTCCTCAGGGTAACTATGGTCAGCTCCACACCAATGGTTGGGAACTCGGTATCAACTATGGCCACATGTTCGACAACGGTTTCAGCCTCAATGTCAGCGCCTCTGTCGCTGATGCTATCTCCATCATTGACAAATATGGTTCCGCACAAGGTATCAACGGCTGGTATAACGGCAAGGTCTATGGAGAAATCTGGGGTTATCGCGTCGACCGTATCTTCCAGAACGAAGACTTCAAGTGGGAGAATGGCTCCCTCGTTCGTGGTAAGGACAAGTATGGCAACATCAATGTCTTTGCCGACGGTCTGGACTATGCAACTCAGGGTAAGGTTACATCCGGTACTCTCATTTCCGGTCCTGGCGACTTCAAGTATAAGGATATTGACGGTAATGGCGTCATCGACAATGGTGAACAGCTGATCGGCGTGTATAACGAAGACAACGACCCGAATCATTCGGAACGCTGGGGTATGTCCCGTCACGGTGATCTTGAGGTGATCGGTAACACCACGCCCCGTTATGAGTACAGCTTCCGTATCGATGCCGCTTGGAAGGGTTTTGACCTCTCGGTCTTCTTCCAGGGAATTGGCAAGCGCGATATGTGGGGTAGTTCATCTCTGACCCTCCCGGGCTTCAATACCTCCGATGGTTCCATGGCCCAGGCTTTCGCCGGTGACTTCTGGTATGAAACCAAGGTAGATGGTCAGGTTGTAGATTCTAACTACGATGCTCGTTATCCTCGTGCGGCGAACTCCTCCAACGGTGGTGCCATCCTCAATACGGTCGTCAACGACAACCTCCTCCTGAATATGGCCTACCTGCGTCTTAAGAACCTCACCTTCGGTTACTCCTTGCCTGTCAAAGTCATCCGCAAGGTCAATATCGACAAGTGCCGTTTCTATATTTCGCTTGAAAACTACTTGACCTTCGACCACCTGAACGGTCTCCCGATCGATGTCGAAGAAATTGCCGGTTACTCTATCCTCAATAGCAGCAACTACAACCTTGGCCGTGCCGGTCTCGGTGCTCCGGCTTTCAAGAGTGCTTCTCTTGGTTTGCAGTTGACCTTCTAATTTTAAAGCATTATGACAATGAAAAAAATACTTTATACTCTGATGGCTTTTGCGACCCTGCTCGTTGCGGGTTGTAATCCGGAGACTTTTTTGGATCGTAATACCCTGACTTCAATGGATGATGGTAACTACTGGACAACCGAGTCCAATGTCCGTCTCTTCGTTCAGGGCGCCTACGGTTCCTACTTCAACGGCTACTCCGACAACTGGGGTTCCGTCTATGCTCCAGCCTGCTACTCCTATGAGATGAGCGACGAACGTACGACTACCGGCGTGCAGGCCGATATCCTCTTGAACGTCCCGTCTGACAACTGGTATAAAGCCGAATTACCTTACCGTGGTTACTGGCTGCAGCGCCGCGGTGCCGGCCCTTGGAACTTCGCTTATATCCGCAAGTGGAACATCCTCATACAGCGTCTCGCCACGATGAAAGAGAACAAGCTTCTTACAGATGAGGTCTATAACCACTGGAATGGCGTTGCCCGCTTCTTCCGTGGCTGGGAATACTGCCGTTTCGTTCAGTCTTTCGGTGACGTTCCGTACTATGACGTGCCGCTCACAGAGGCTGATGTTGATGAAATGTACAAGGACAGGGATCCGCGTACAACCGTCATGGACCATGTTCTGGACGACTTCCAGTATGCAATGGACAACGTTCGCGTAAACGATGGTGTTGACTATGTCAACAAGTATGTCGTAGGTACCATTGCTTCCCGCATGCTCCTTTTTGAAGGTACTTGGTACCTCTACCACAAGACCGATCCGGCTATGGCTACATGTGTTGACATCGACAACCATGCAAAGACATATCTCAGCAAGGCTATGGAGTTTGCCCAGTATGTAATGGATAACGGTGGATTTACCTTCAATACGGATTCCCACACTCTCTTCGGCAACCTCTATACCACTCTGACCGGCACCGCAGGTGAGGTTATCCTCTATCGTGCTTATAACAAGAGCGTCCAGAATGCCAGCCAGCACTGTATCGCCTCCTATTCCGGCGGTAACGGCGGCGGAGAGGGACAGGCAATGGCCGGCAATCTCTCCACCCTTAAGGCCTGGATCTGCGCAGACGGAAAGCCTTACAATAGCTCCACTGTCAAAAATGTCAAGAGCTGGAGAATGCAGGATATGATCGTCACCCGTGACGCTCGTTTCGAGGCTGCCTACTGGGATGAGCCGCGTAACTCCGCGACCGGCCTCTATATCACGAAGTTCATTGACCGTACCGGTCTGACTTACGGTGTAGACGACGCAGATCCATGCCCGGCCTGCTATGCTTCCTGCACCAATGAGAACGGTTATCCTTGTGTCCGCTATTCCGAGACCGTCCTCAACTGGCTAGAGGCAAAGGCTGAACTTGCCGACAAATTCGGAGGTCCTGCTATCACTCAGGACGATCTGGATCGCTCCATAAATGCTATCCGTAAGCGCCCTCTCGACAAGGTCGCAATTGAAAAGGGAGTGAAACTCACCGCTCCTCTGCAGCTCTCCTGGCTGAATGGCGCCGATGGTGAAAAGTTCGATCCCGAGCGTACCTCTGATGCCCAGAAGGCCTGCCACTCCTACGCTGTTACCGGCAAGTTCGTTTCTCCGATCCTCTGGGAAATCCGTCGCGAGCGTCGTATGGAGTTCCTGATGGAGCAGTACCGTGTTCTTGATATCCGCCGTTGGGGCCAGCTCGAATTGATGGACGGAACGACCAACCCTGATATCCTGGTCGGTGGATGGGTAGAGCTTGACAAGAGTATGCAGCTCGTTAAGCGTAAATACAACCTGCTTACCCAGGCCAATGCCGGTGTGGTCAGTGTCCGCCACATTACTGGTTACAACCCCGACGGAACCATCATACTTGGTGATCGTATTTTCTTCAACGGAACCTTCACTGACAAGGGTGACCCGATCGAGACCAATGCTACCGAAATGGTAGGCTTCCAGGTCCCTCAGAACATTGTAACTCGTGATACCCGTAACTTCCTCGTCCGCAACTACCTTGAGCCGATCTGCACCGACGTGCTCAACCAGTACTCGGAAAAGGAAAAGACCATCACTCAGAACCCTGGCTGGGAAGAATAATTCAGCTTATCTTAACTAGAGGAGGTCCTCGGGCCTCCTCTTTTTCTTCAATATCAATTGTTCCTGTCATGAAAAAGATACTTGTTTCCTTCTGTATGCTGCTTCTCCCGGTCCTTGCCTTGGCGCAGAGTGAACTCGCGCGAATTGAAAAGGAACTCGGAGACAGTGTCGTATACGTTGTCCCGACCTTCCAGATGGGCAAGGTCATTTTCAATAACGGGGAATTTGCGACGGGGAACCTCAATATTTCCATAGTAGACCAGACCCTCCGCTTCAAGGATGGCAGTGGACAGATTCTCTCGGTAGATGACAACGATTTGGTCGACCGGGTGACTATCGGACCGCTTCTTTTCCTCCATCTTGGGAAGGACTATGCCGGCGTGGTGGACACCAATGATGAAGTAGCCCTATGCTTCATCCGCAAGTTGGAGTTCAAACGGGATGAAAAAACGGGAGCTTACGGCATGAAATCGGAGACGACAAATATCACCCGCATCGGCTCGATGTATGACAACGGCAACATATACGATATCAATCTCGAAGCCGGATACAAGATACAGGAAATACCTGTCTTGGTACGGAAAGGACGTCAGTATACCTTCAAACGGAAGTCGTTGGAGAAACTCTTCCCCGACAAGAAAGCCTTACTGTCCGAATACCTTCAGGCCAACAGCGTCGATTTCGAGAGCGCACAAGATGCTGCCGCTCTTTTCGCTGCCCTAAAATAAGAGAAGAAGAAATAATTGAATATAAGGCCTTTACTGAAGTTTTTCAATAAAGGCCTTAAAGTATTTTGGAATCTCCTTGTCGGTAAAGACAAAGCAGTATCCGGTCACATCCGGGAGCATTTGCTTGCCGTCAGGTGTTTCCACTTCCTGGAGAGGAAGTGCGGTATTCTCAGGAGCATAGGTGACCGTAATCTGGACTGCATGTTCGAGACAAGTCCGGGAGGGAAACCACATGTAGGGCAGAGAGTAGAAGTAATTACCCTTACTGCTGCGGTCCTGGAAATCCAGGTCTACATTTCTGGCATCAAGCATTCCTGTTTGGGGGTTCTCATAAACAATGCTAACGGCGCAGGTGTGTAACTCGCATGGGCTCTGGACAACTACGTCATCGGAGGTAAAAAACAGCCCGACATTCCAGTCGGTCTGCTTCCCGCCCGGCTCGCGGGACATGGGCAGGACAATCCCATTTTCGACGGTGATGATCTTCCCATATTTTAGTCTTTCCTTTTTTGGGCCGCAACCGACCAGCAGGAGAATCGCAGCAATCAGGATGAGGGCTTTTTTCATATTATCTATATTCCTCGTACTCGGGCATTGCGATGTCGGAGATGAAGTCCTTGAAGGCGCGATTGTCTCTGGGACAGATCAAAAGGACATCATCCGTGTCGATTATTATGGAGTCGCGGACACCGCTGATTGCTACCAGCTTGTCTGGATTGCGAGCGATAATCAGATTGCCTTTAGACTCGTCTGCGAGAAGTTTTCCAACCCTGACGGCATTTTCTCTCCGGTCTTTAATGGCCCAGTCATAAAGCGAATCCCAGCTCCCGATGTCCCACCAGCCGAAATCGGCGGGGAAAAGCCATGCGTCATCGGTCTTTTCCATGACGCCATGATCCAGAGATATCTTTGGGCAGTCTGCATACGCCCTCTCGATAAAAGCTTTTTCATCGGAAGTGCCGATGTTCTCCTCCCATCCTACAAAGAGGTTTGTCACCTCGGGGCAGAGACGCTCCATCTCTTCTTGGATTGTCTTGGCTGCCCAGATGTAAATACCTGAGTTCCAGTAAAATTCTCCAGTACGAATGAATACACGGGCAAGCTCTTCTGAGGGCTTTTCTGTAAAGGTCTTGACCTGGAGCGGAGTCTCAGTGATAGCATGGCGACCGCCGGTGACCTGAATATATCCGTAATTGTCAGAGGGTGATTTAGGAACTATTCCTAGGGTCATCAGGACAGGGTTCTTTTCGGCGAAGTCAAGAGCACTTAAAATGTCCTTATTGAAGCGGTCTTCATCTTCGATTATGTGGTCTGAAGGGGTAGACACAATGACGGCCTCCGGATTGCGCTTAAGGATGGTGTAAACAGCATAGGCCATGCAGGGACATGTATGCCTTCCATAAGGTTCGATGAGAAGGTTCTCATCGGCGAGGTCCGGCAGAATCTCCTTCGCTCCTTCCTTATACTTGTCAAGGGTGACCACTAGAATATTCTCTTTCGGAATAATCTGGCAGAAGCGGTCGTATGTCTCTCTTAGGAAGGGCTTTCCTGTGAGATTAAGGAATTCTTTTGGACGCTGCTCCCGAGATACAGGCCAGAACCAGTTGCCTGAGCTACCGGCCATAATTACACAGAAGTGATTTGTATTCATTTGGTTATGTAGTCTATGTGTATAATGGTATCCATGCCTGCGGGAAGTATTTGACAGTGGTCTTGTCTCCATTGAACACGACAGCAATAATGTCAAAAAACACTTCCTTGTCTCCACCTCCGACACTATTGAGGTACCTCAGTGCGGCGGAAGTAATCTTTCCCTGTTTACGCGGATTGACATTCTCTTCCGGGGCAGCCTCAATCGGAGCGGTACGACTTTTTACCTCTACAAAATGTAAGCCGAAATCGTCTTCGGAAATAAGATCTATTTCAAGATGTCCGCTTCTCCAATTGTGATGCAGGATGGTATGTCCATGAGCCTCCAGGAACTGTGCTGCAATCTGCTCTCCTTTCTTTCCAAGGGGGGCTTTCCCTTTCTCTATCATGAGACTATCTGAATTTGACAACGGTTACCCCGCTCCCTCCGAATTGGATTCTTTCGTCGGCGACGGAAGTGACTCCGGGAACGGTTCTGAGGTACTTCTGGATTTCTTCCCTCAGCGCTCCTGTGCCTTTTCCATGAAGGATGCGTACCGAGGTCACATCCAGCATAATTGCATCGTCTATGTAATGCATTACCTGCTCGATTGCCTCATTGACCCTAAGTCCGCGGACATCCAGCTCGGGACGGAAATTGAGTTTCCGGTCGGAGATGTTCATGTCTATTCTCGCCCTCGGGCGCTCAACCTCCCTGATTGCAGCCTTATATTCGTTTGAGGTTACTCTCTCGACCTTGTCCTTTGGAATATTGGTGGTGATGCTGCCGATAATGACGGAAACATTCTTTGAAGAGATCTTGATGACCTCTCCAACCATCCCGTTATCCTTGATTCGGACTTTTTCGCCGACCTTTATGGGGCCGGAGCGGAATGCGGCAATCTGCTCTTCTTCAGTCTCAGTCACGGCTTTGTCGGCTGCTTTTCCGGCTCGCCTTGCCTTTCGCTCGCTTTCTTTCTTCCGCCTCTTTTCAAGCGTTTCCAGCTTTCTTGAGAGGTATTCATCCCTCTTCCGCTTGTCCTCCAGTTTTTTGCTCTCAAGTGCACCCATGAACTCCTGAAGGCCTCTTCGGGCCTCCTGGGTCGCTTCTTTCTCAGCCTGGGACTCTTTGATTGTACGGATAGTGTTCTCCACCTGGCGGTTGGCGCTTCTTACAATCTCTTCCGCTTCCTTTTTTGCCTCGTCGATTATATTCTTCCGGAGTTGTTTGATATCGGTTAGCTCCTTTTCGTATTTGCCCGTTATGGACTCGAGGGTCTTGTCGGTAGCGCGGATTTTTTGGAGCTTCTCATCGAGAAGGCGACGATTGTGGGCGATTTTTCTGAGGTTGCGCTCAATGCCGACAAACTCTTCGCCTGCCCTTGTTTCCGCATCCTTCACTATATCTTCAGGGAGACCCATCTTTCTCGCCAGAGAAAAGGCGAAGGAGTTACCCGGAAGGCCGATTTCCAGCTTGAAAAGGGGAGCGATGTTCCTCTCGTCAAACTGCATGGCTCCGTTGATGACTCCGGTATTTGAGCCTGCGGCGTAGAGTTTCAGATTGGTATAGTGGGTCGTGATAACTCCATAGGTCCCTCTTGAATCCAGGGAAGAGAGTATCGCTTCCGCGATAGCGCCTCCAGCGGCTGGCTCGGTTCCGGAGCCGAACTCATCAATGAGGATAAGCGACTTCTCGTCAGCCTCGGAGAGCATTTCCTTCATGTCGGAGAGGAAGGAGCTATATGTAGAGAGGTCGTTGTCGATCGACTGGTCATCTCCGATAGAGACCATAATCCTGTCGAACACAGGTAGTTCCGAAGTTTCTGAGGTCGGTATCAGCATGCCCCATTGGAACATATACTGAAGAAGGCCGGTCGTCTTCAGACAGACTGATTTTCCGCCGGCATTCGGCCCGGAGATAAGGAGGATGTGCTTGTCCTTCGTGAGGGTTACAGTAAGCGGGACAATCTCCTTTTTCTCTTTTCTCAGAGCCTTTTCTAGTAGGGGATGACGGGCTTTTCTGAGACTCAGGGATCCGTCAACAGATATTATAGGCATTCCGGCCCTCATGTCAAGGGCAACCTGGGCTTTTGCCATCAGAAAATCGGCCTCTCCGATGAACACAGCGCCTGTCAGAAGCTCGGGGACATATGGACGAAGGAACTCAGCGAAATCCATTAGAATCCGTGCGATCTCTCTCGATTCGGCGAAACGGAGTTCACTGATCTCATTGGTCATCTCTACTATTTCGGCGGGCTCGATGAAAGTAGTCTTTCCTGTCGCCGATTCATCATAGATAAAACCTTGAAGAGAGCGTTTTTTTGCGCTCGAAACAGGAATCAGCATCTTTCCGTCTCGGACGGATACGGCAGCATCGGAGTCGACGATACCGTCCTGCTGGGCTTTCTTCAGAATAGCGTTGATCCTCCTGGAAACACTTGATTCCTTGTCTTTTATACTTTTTCGGATGCTGTATAGCTCGTCTGATGCCGTATCTTTGATTTCTCCATAGCGGTCGAGGATGTTATCAATTCTTCGCTGGACCTCGGGGAAAGCGATAAGAGAGGAGGCGGCTCGCTTAAGGTGCGGATAGACTCCGTCCTTGACGCTCCTGAAAAAGAATGTGATCTTTCTTATTGTCTCCAGCATCGTCCGGAGCTTCCCGAGGGAGAGAAGGTCTATTGATGCATTGTCGGCGATTGGCTCGAGGAATCCGATGCAGTCGATATATCCACTTGTCGGGAAACTGTCCTCGAACATCAGTATGAGCCTCATCTCATCTGTCAAGGCGAGCCTTGACGATATTTCCTTTTCATCGGAGGAGAACTCCTCATTCTCAACTCTTTCCGCCGCATAGTCTGTGGAGCACCTATCTTGGATAGCGGCTCTTATGCGGGAAAATCCCAGTTTCTCCTCAAGTCTTGTGTCAATCATTATGATAGTGAGCCTCCCAGAAGGAGCTTGAGTTCATTGATATTATTGATATGGGTGACCTTTCCACCGCTCACAAAAGAAATCCCTCCGGTCTCTTCGGAAACGACAATCACATCGGCGTCAGTTTCTTCCGAAATGCCAATAGCTGCTTTATGGCGCATGCCCATCTGGGGCGGAATATCAGTCCTTTGAGTAATTGGAAGGGTGCATCTGGCCGCGATAATCCGGTTGCCTCCAATTATCATGGCTCCGTCGTGAAGAGGAGAATTCTTGAAAAAGAGATTCATTATGAGGCGTCGGTTTATGTCGGCATCGATGCGGTCCCCGGTCTCGACAATATAGTCAAGGGAAGTTTTGTGGGGAAATACGATCAGCGCTCCTGTATACTGCTCAGACATGCTTCTGCAGGCCTCTGTAATCTCCTGGACAGCGGCATTTCCCATCTTGTCATCTTTGATTCCGAGGAGTCGGTTGAATATGTCACTAGTCCTTCTGGTGATACCTGTCTGGCTACCGATCCTGTTGAGGAAATGCCGTATCTCGGGCTGGAAGATCACAATCAGCGCAAGAACACCGACATCGAGCAGGGTATTCATTATCGAACTCATCATCTTCATCCCGAATGCGGACACAATGGCCTGCACCAGAAGGAGAAAGATAAGAGCCAGGAAGATATTCATGGCAGAAGAATTCCTTATGAGACGGATCAGGAAATAAATGATCAGGCCAACCATAAGGATGTCCAGAATGTCCACCATCGAAAGAGGCAGAAAACCGAATAGGTTCACAAGCAGTCTCATATTGTTGCAAAGATAGTTACTTTCTTGGAAAGTAAGACATTTTCTTTTTCTTTCACTTTCAACCACCTTTCCTCTCCCTGAAGCCTCTCTTTCTCATCCAACCGCCTCTACTCCTTCTTCTTTCCATACTCCTTCTTCTGCCGCCTCTCTCTACGCAAGAAACTTTTCCCGTCGTTTCTGTTTGGCCCTACCGTGCCGTCAGGAGGGTGTTTCGTGGTACGGGAGGTAGGTTTTTGCCCTGCCGTGCTACGGGGAAGGTGTTTGGTGACACGGGAGATGTTTTTTTGCTCTGCCGTGCTACGGAGAGGGTGTTTGGTGGCACGGGGCGGAGGATTTTGCTCTGCCGTGTCATCAGGAGGGTGTTTCGTGGTACGGGGCGGAAGGTTTGCGATGGAAATACTTTAAGGGAATATCTCTGAGAGGATTTTGTCATCCAATTTGAGAATACGTTTGATCTGCCCTAATGTGGCGTTATAATCATGCTTTATTTTTCTGGCGACATCAATTTTTGCTTTTGCTGGAATTAATAAAGGATTAACAGTCTCGTAGTTCTTTTGGCATATAGAGCGGGTTGCGGCATATAATTCGTCATCGGTCAGGATTACCTGGTCATTGAGAATTTTAGCAATTTGACTGTATGCTTCAAAGTTTCTGGAAATGCAATATGAATATTGGTGTGCATCGCGAAAATACGACTCTCCTTCGTGGTACATGCAAAAACTTTCCGGCGCGAGCATCCCATTTCTTACATCCCAAGGCTCGGGAAGATCGAGTAATCTGCTGTGAGTCAGATTTTTCCTATCTTTCTTATACAAGTCTGAGTATCTAACTCTGTTCAAATCTTCTATTAGAGGGTTGAAATACAAGTTGCTGCTGCCCCAAGGATATGAATAAGTTGTATGTGAATTATTTGCTAAATACCCGTTTCGATTGACATATGCAATCTCATTCCTGAGCGCTCGAAGACTCTCGATAGGTATAATCATGAATTCCATTTTATTAATGTTGACTGTTCTTCCTGTTTCAGATAAGAACCGTGATAATTTCGTTCGATAACTGTTACTGAATGCCAGAACGGAATCTTTTGGTCCTCCAATA
>JAEEGL015532127.1_pt1 | contig 15792 bp, 8 predicted proteins | sample 9134231 | NCBI WGS metagenome assembly JAEEGL01 (sample SAMN16246548, study PRJNA631951) | gut metagenome | biome: gut microbiome; feature: rumen; material: fiber-attached | host: Bos | place: Iran: Karaj | collected 2018-10
CATGGAAGAAGTGGTGGACGTAGTCTACGAGGATAATCACATCATCATCGTTAACACACCGAGAGGGGAGATCGTGCAGGGCGACAAGACTGGCGATCGCCCCCTTTCTGATTTGGTCAAAGACTATATCAAGGAAAAGTATCAGAAGCCTGGTGCCGTGTTTCTTGGTGTGGTTCACCGCCTGGACCGCCCCGTCAGCGGCTTGGTGGTCTTTGCCCGTACGTCGAAGGCCTTAGTCCGCCTGAATAAGATGTTTGCCGAGGGGCAGGTGCATAAGACGTATTGGGCGATTGTTCCTTCGAGGAAGGAGGAAGGAGTTTCGAGGAAGGAGGAACGAGGAAGGAGGAACGAGGATAGTGATGAGTGGCAGATGCTGGAAAACTGGATCGTGCGCAACGAACAGCAGAACAAGAGCTATGCCTACGACCATGAAGTGCCCAACTCGAAGAAGGCGATACTAAAGTATCGGACGATTGCTCGCGGCGAACGTTTCGACCTGCTGGAAGTGCAGCTGATGACCGGTCGCCACCATCAGATTCGCTGTCAGCTCGCTGCGATGGGCTGTCCTATCAAAGGCGATTTGAAGTACGGTGCCAAGCGTTCGAATCCTGACGGCAGCATCTCGCTCAATGCCCACCGTATTGAGTTCGTTCATCCCGTTTCCAAGGAGAAAATATGTCTGGAATCACCCCTGCCAGACGATAATCTGTGGCAAACACTAAAAAAAACTGTCAAATAGTTTTGTGGTTTACTTGATTTACACTATCTTTGCAGTGACTTTGCAAAGATAAGTTGTTATGAAGAAAGCCTTATGGTGGATTCTGGGCATATTGCTGAGCCCTGTCCTGCTGTTTGTCCTACTGACAGTACTGCTTTATCTGCCCCCCGTACAAAACTGGGCTATAGATAAGGTGGCTGCGGTAGCCTCGGAGAAGACGGGCATGGACATCAGCGTAGGACACGTGAATCTCTCGTTCCCCCTGGATTTGCAGATTGACGACTTCAAAGTCATTCACCAGCCCGATACGATTGCCGACGTCGAACGGCTGATAGTCGACGTGCAACTGTTGCCACTTTTCAGCAATCAGGTGGTTATCAATCAGTTGGAAGTCAGCAATACTAAACTTAACACCAATGGTTTCGTGGAGGCCGCCCAAGTCAAGGGCTGCTTCAAGCGTCTGTTCGTGTCGAGCAAGGGCATCGACCTCGACAAGCAGACGGTAGAGGTGAACGGCGCCCGTCTGGAGGATGCCAACCTTGACGTCCAACTGAACGACTCCGTGCCCGAAGACACGACGAAGACCCAGACGTTGTGGGTCATCAACATCGACAGCGTGACGATAGAACGTTCAGACCTTGCGTTGCACATGCCGGGTGACACGATGAGTGTCAAGACCCATTTCGGCACGCTGACAGCCCGAGACGCATGCATCGACCTCGCTAAAGAGACATATACTGTTGGCAGCGTAGACTGGCTGAACGGAAAGCTGGCCTACGACCAGAACTTCCAACCCCGCATCGAGGGGCTCGACTTCAACCATATCGACCTCACACATTTGGATATTGGTATTGACTCCATCTACTTCCACGACCCCACGCTTCGCCTGAACATGCGACACGTGGCACTGAAGGAGAAGAGCGGCATGCAGATTACCGACCTCAGCGGTCCGATAGCAATGGAAAACGGCAGCATCCGTCTGCCCAAGTTCCGCCTGAAGACCCCCGAGAGCGACATCTACGTGGAGATGGACATGCCCCTGTCGCTGATGGATTCTATCGACCCGGGCAAGATGCGTCTGCGTATGGACGCGCAGATTGGTCGTCAGGACTTGATGCACTTTATGGGCGGTCTGCCACAAACGGTCCGCGACCGCTGGCCCTATTATCCGCTCACCGTGAAGGGCGCTGTCAAGGGCAATATGGACTTTATCGAGTTCAAAGACCTTGACATCCAGTTACCTACCGCTTTCTACGCCACTGCCGACGGCTTCGTAGCCAACGCCACTAATCCCAAACGCCTGCGTGCTGATGTGCAGTTCAAGGCCCGCAGTCAGAACCTGTCATTCCTGATGGCGCTGTTGCCGCGCGACATCCAGCGCGACTACCGTCTGCCGCCGATGTCTGTCGAAGGTCGCGTGAAAGCTGACGGTGCGCAGTATTCTGCCAATATCAAGGCTCGCGAGGGCGGGGGAGAGCTGTCGCTCGACGGTGACTTCAACGCCAACGACATGAGCTATAGTGCCAGCATCAATATCGAAGACATCAACGTCCGTCACTTCATGCCCCAAGGGCCGCTCTATAACGTCAACATCGGCATGATGCTCAACGGCCATGGCGTCGACATTTTCTCGCCCAAGACGGACGCTATCTCAACCATCTACATCAATCAGTTGAAGACCGGTCTTTGGAATATGAGTAACATGACGGCTTTGGCGGTTGTGCGCAACGGCCGTATCCAGTTCGACGTCGAAAGCCGCAACAAACTGCTCAGCGGTGAGTTCAGCATCGATGCCCTGCTGAATACCGAGAAACTCGTTGGTACCTTCTCCGCCGATGTCAACCATGCTGACCTCTATGCCTTGGGATTGATGGAAAGTCCGCTGACGGTGACGTTGTGTGGCTCTGCTGATATCAATAGCGACATGAAGGAAAACCACTATATCAGTGGACTCATCAGCGACATCGTGGTGACCGATACTGCCAAGACCTATCGTACGGAATGGGTGGGCTTGCATCTGAACGCCAAGCCCGATACTACCATTGTCCGTGCGCAGAGCGGTGACCTCGTGGTGAAGATTGACGCCCGTGGCAATTACGAGCAGATGTTACAAACGCTGACCACCCTTGGCGATTCCGTCATGGCGCAGATTAACGACAAACGTATTGACCAACCCGCCCTGCGCCGTCTGCTTCCTACGCTGAAAATGCACGTGGAGAGTAAACGCGACAATCCCATTGCCAACCTGCTGCTCAGCGGTCATGGCTTCGATTTCAGGGAGTTGCTGTTCGATATGAAGTCGTCGCCCGAGACGGGTCTGAACGGCAACGGCTATTTGCATGCGCTCTCGGTCAGCGGTGTCAGGCTCGATACGATTAATTTCCGTCTGACGCAGCGTAAGGAGCGACTCTCGTTCGGTGGACAGATACGTAACAACAAGAAGAATCCGCAGTTCGTGTTCAATGCCCTCTTTGACGGTGTCTTGCAGGAGCGCGGTGCCACCTTTGGCGTTCGTTACTACGATGCGGCCAACAAGTTGGGAGCCCGTATCGGTGCCCGGGCTGAGATGGTCGACAGCGGTCTTCACATGCACCTGATGCCCGAACGACCCACCCTTGGCTACAAGGAGTTCAATCTGAATAAAGACAACTTCGTGCTCTTCCGCACCAATAAGAAGATTGAGGCCAATATCGACTTCGTGGCAGACGACGGTACCGGTGTGAAAATCTATTCAGACGCTTCCGACTCGACGGCTTTGCAGGACATCACCGTCAGTTTGAACCGCATCAACCTCGACGAAATGACGTCCATCTTCCCATACATGCCGCGAATGTCGGGAATGCTCAATGGCGACTATCACGTCATTCAGGATGCCAAGAGCCGCATCTCCGTGGTGAGTGATATGTCTGTACACAATATGACGTACGAACATTGTCCTATCGGAAATGTCAATACGGAGATGGTCTATCTGCAGAAGAGCGACTCGGCTCACGTAGTGGAGGCCCGTCTGTTGAAGGATGATACCGAGATTGGTTTGGTGAAGGGTACTTATTACAATGTAGGCGAGGGCAAAGTCGACCTGAAGTGTCAAATGGACCATCTGCCTCTGAATATGATCAATGGCTTCATTCCCGACCAGTTGTTTGGTTTGCAGGGCTATGGTGTAGGCGAGCTGGATATTCACGGTTTCTTGTCAAAGTTGAAGGTCGATGGCCAGTTGGTGCTCGACTCAGCCTATTTGGAGAGCATCCCCTATGGCGTCAAGATGCGCTTCGCCAAAGATCCGCTGGTCATTGAGAATTCTAAGTTGAACATCAACAACTACAACCTCTATTCGCCCAAGAACGACGAGTTGAACGTTCATGGCAGTGTGGACTTTGCCGACTTCGAACATATCATGACGAATATCCGCCTGCGTGCCCAGAACTATCAGATTATCGATGCCAAGGAGAACAGGCAGAGTGTGGCTTACGGCAAGGCCTTCATCAACTTCTTCGCCCGCATCAGCGGAACATTGGACAATATGGTCATGCGCGGACGTTTCGATGTGCTGGGCTCTACCGATTTGAAATACGTGCTGCGCGACAGCCCGTTGACCACTGACAATCAGTTGGACGAGCTGGTGAAGTTCACCGACTTCAGCGATAGCACGCAGACGGTTGTTGAGCGGCCGCAACTCACAGGTTTCAAAATGGACATGACGCTCAACGTAGATCGTGGCGCGCATATTATGGCATATCTGAATGAAGACCACTCTAACTATATTGATTTGATGGGTGGAGGCGCCCTGCGTATGTCCTATTCGCCTGAGGATAACCTGCGGCTGACGGGTCGTTATACGTTGTCTAACGGCGAGATGAAGTACTCGTTGCCCGTCATCCCGCTGAAGACGTTCACCATTCAGGACGGTTCCTATGTCGAGTTTACAGGCGATGTGATGAATCCTACGCTGAACATCACTGCCGTCGAACACACCAAGGCGTCCGTCAGCAAGGCCGGTGAACCGGCTCGCAGCATTGAATTCGACTGTGGCGTCATCATTACCCAAACGCTGAGCAAGATGGGCGTTGAGTTCACGCTCGATGCGCCGGAGGATATGCAGCTTCATAGCGAGTTGCAGGCCATGTCGAAGGAAGAACGTGGTAAGCTGGCTGTCACCATGCTCACCACGGGCATGTACCTGAACAGTGAAAGCACGGGTAGCTTCTCGATGAACTCGGCGCTCTCGTCGTTCCTCAACTCGCAGATTAACTCTATCTCGGGCAATGCCCTGCGCACTCTCGACCTCCAATTCGGCATGGACAACTCGACGGACGCTACGGGTCAGACGCATACTGACTATTCGTTCAAGTTTGCCAAACGTTTCATGAACAATCGTCTGAAGATTGCGGTGGGCGGCAAGGTGTCAACGGGTGCTGAACTGCAAGAGCGCAACAACTCGTTCTTCGATAATGTCTCGTTGGAGTATCGTCTTGACCAAAGCGCCAACAAGTATGTCTCCCTGTATTTCCAGAATAATGCCTACGACTGGCTCGACGGCTATACGCAGAAGTATGGCGGCGGCTTCATCTGGCGTCGCACGATGGACCGATTCCTCGACATCTTTAAGTTTAAGGACACCAACACCCTGATGCCCATGCGAACAAATGCAATGCCCGCTACGACGTCACGCGACAGTGTTCGGACAGACACTCTTAAAACCCGTGCCAATGACACTCTAAAGACCCGCGCCCATGACACGAAATAGACTCATATCATATCTCGTCCTTCTGACGTCTTCGTTCGTCATCGTCTCTTGTTCCATGACGAAGAACATTCCTGACGACGACCAGCTCTTTACGGGACTGAAAGCCATTACCTACGAAGACTATGAGCAGAACGACAACTTCACCAAGGCTCAGGAGGAAGTCGAGGCTGCTCTGGCGACGGCTCCTAATGGTTCTATACTGGGCAGCAGCTACTATCGCGTGCCGTTCTCAATGGGCGTGTCTATCTGGAACCAGTATTCCGGCAAGGATACGGGTTTTGCCCGCTGGATGACCAAGACCTTTGGCAAGCAGCCCGTCCTCATGTCTTGGGTTAATCCGAAGTTGCGTGCCACTGTCGCCCAGTCTGTCTTGCGCAATCACGGCTATTTCGGTGCCACGGTCGACTACGAGACCATCACGCAGAAGAATCCCAAGACAGCCAAGATTTCCTATAACGTCATGCCTGGACGAATGTACAAGCTCGACTCCATCAGTATCCTGGGCTATCCCGCTGAGGCTGACAGCTTGATACGTGCTACGTCTGATGAAACATATCTCAGGAAAGGCGATGCCTTCGTGGTTAGCAATCTGGATGCTGAACGTCAGCGCATCAGCACTCTTTTGCGCAATAACGGATACTATTATTATCAGTCGGGCTATGCCTCGTATTTGGCTGATACTTTCGTGGTTGACGGTAAGGTGCAGTTGCAGTTGAAACTGGCCAACGACGTTCCTCCTGAAGCCTTGCGCAAGTGGTACATCGGACGTATTAGTCTCAATCTGCGCAAGTCTGCCCGCGAACAATACACCGACTCGTTGAAGGGCCGTTTCTTCACCATCCGTTACTCAGGCAAGAAACCGCCCATCCGTTCGCGTGTGCTCATGGCTGACGTCAAGTTACGTCCGCGTCAGCTGTATAGTCACGACGCCTATCTCCAGTCTGCCAGCAAACTTAATGCCACAGGACTGTTCTCGTCGGTCAATATGACTTTGACACCTCGCGACACATCGGCGCTGTGCGATACTCTCGACCTCGCACTGAACTGTACTTTCGACAAGCCGTGGGACTTCTACGTCGAGACCAACTTCAATGCCCGTACTATCGGACGTATGGGCCCAGAGTTGCGTATGGGTGTCACCCGTCGCAATGCGTTCCGTGGAGCTGAGAAGATTGACGTCAACATTCACGGCTCCTACGAGTGGGCTACGCAAAACAATGCGTCCGACATGAACAATTACGAGTATGGTGCTGATGCCTCCATCGAGTTCCCACGTATCATCGCGCCTTTCTTTGGTGGCAATCGTGTCAGCCGCGACCGTCAGGGCAACATCCGTCGTGACCGTCAGGGGCGCGCCATCCGTCGAAACCGCTTCTATTCCACGCCCTCCACACTGGCCAAAGCCTCTTCCAACGTCATTTATCGTCCGGGCTACTACAAGATGCACGTTGTATCAGGTGAGTGGACCTATCGTTGGCAGACATCTGCACAGAGCCGTCACGAGTTCTCGCCGCTCACGGTGAAGTATCAGTTTATGAACAGTCATACTGCCAAGTTTGACTCGCTGGCGGCGAATAACACCTACCTCATGAGCGCTATGCAGGATTACTTTATTCCTGAGATGCGTTATACTTATACCTATACTAGTCCGGCCAACTATCGCAACCCCATTCGCTGGGAAACGACACTGGCCGAGTCGGGTAATGCTGTCGCACTCTACGATTTGGCTACTGGCAAAAAGTGGAACGACAAGGAGAAGAAAATGTTCAAGAATCCCTATTCGCAATTCCTGAAGATTGAGACCGACTTTACCAAGACGTGGACGCTCGACGCAGCCTCGAAACTCGTCGGTCACGTCAATGCAGGCTATATACACGTTTATGGCAATAGCATCTGGTTGCCCAACAGCGAACTATTCTACGTCGGTGGTGCTAACAGCATCCGCGCCTTCACCGTGCGAGGTATAGGTCCAGGAGCCATCCGTAACTTTGGTAACAGTGCTACTGACTACGTTCTACGCAACGGTTCCATCAAGTTCGTCTGCAACCTCGAATACCGTCGTCAGCTTTTTGGCAACCTCTATGGTGCCATCTTCCTCGATGCTGGTAACGTATGGACGCCGCCCGGTAAGGATTTTGGCGACGATGATATTAACAAATTCTATGAGGCGGGAAACTTCAAATGGCGTAATTTCCTGCGCGAACAGGCGGTCGGCACGGGTGTCGGCATCCGCTACGATTTAGACTTCCTCATCATCCGTCTTGACTGGGGTGTTGCGCTTCACCTGCCTTACGAAACTTCCAAGTCCGGTTTCTATAACATCGAGAGCTTCAAGGGCAGCCACACCCTTCATTTCGCCATCGGCTATCCGTTCTAAAAAACTTACCGCCATCGGTTTCCCGTCCTAAAAAACTTACGAGCTTCAAAAATCGGCCTTACCGTTTGGCTGTCTCGATTTTTTTTCATACCTTTGCACCCACATTATTAATAATAGTAAATATAGTAAGATGAAACCGACATTATTCCTTTTAGCAGCTGGCATGGGAAGCCGTTATGGCGGTCTGAAGCAGCTGGACGGTCTGGGCCCCAACGGCGAGACCATCATGGACTATAGTATCTACGACGCCATTCAGGCAGGATTCGGCAAGATTGTATGGGTTATCCGCAAAGACTTTGAGGAGCAGTTCCGTACGCAGATTCTTTCGAAATATGAGGGTCATGTGCCTTGCGAGTTGTGCTTCCAGGGATTAGATGCCCTGCCCGAAGGCTTCAGTGTTCCAGAAGGCCGCGTAAAGCCCTGGGGTACGAACCATGCTGTACTGATGGGTAAGGACATCATCAAGGAGCCGTTCTGCGTCATCAACTGTGACGACTTCTACGGTCGCGACTGCTTCATGCAGATTGGCAAGTTCCTGAGTTCGCTGCCTGAGGGTGCTAAGAACCAGTATGCGATGGTGGGCTTCCGTGTGTGCAACACGCTGAGCGAGAACGGTTCGGTGGCTCGTGGCGTATGCTCGTATGACGACAAGCGTCACCTGACGGACGTCGTGGAGCGTACGGAGATTCTGCGCCAGAACGGTCATATTCAGTTCAAGGACGAACAGAGTGAATGGCAGAATCTGGAGGATAATACCCCTGTATCAATGAACGTTTGGGGCTTTACACCCGACTATTTCGAGTATTCTGAGGCTTACTTCAAAGAATTCCTGAGCGACCCGAAGAATATGGAAAACCTGAAGGCTGAGTTCTTTATTCCGCTGATGGTGAACAAGTTGATAACCGAGGGCACAGCGACTTGTGAGGTGCTGGATACGACGTCGAAATGGTTTGGCGTGACCTACGCTGCAGACCGCGAGGAGACTGTCGCAAGAATTCAGAAACTCGTGGATGAGGGCGTGTATCCCAATAAACTGTTTTAAATGCTGAATAACATCTTGAGTGAAGGGGAGTGCAGCGAGCTGCGCTCCCTTATAAGTGAGGCAGATAGCATCGTGCTATGCTGTCACCAGAACGCTGACGGCGACGCCCTGGGTGCCATGCTGGGGTGGGCTGAGGTGCTGCGCCAGATGGGTAAGCAGCCGCTGATGGTGGTGCCCGACCAGTATCCAGACTATCTGCTGTGGTTGCCCAATACAGAGAAAATCGTGCGCTATGACAAGCGCCGTGACTATGTGGACACGGTGCTGAAGATATCCGACCTGGTGTTTTGTCTGGACTTCAATTCGCCTCACCGTACGGACGAAATGGCTGAGGCTTTGGTGGCATCGCCTGCAAAGAAGGTGCTGATAGACCACCATCCAGAACCCAGTGTCGACTGTCAGCTCTGCATATCGCATCCGGAAATGTCAAGCACGTGCGAACTGGTGTTCCGTATCGTATGGCAGCTGGGAATGTTCGACCTCTTGGGCAAGCATTTCGCCATTCCCGTCTATTGCGGCATGATGACGGATACGGGCGGTTTTACGTTCAACTCGAACAATCCCGAGATATTCTACATCATCAGTCAGCTACTGACGAAGCATATCAACAAAGACAAGATATACCGTAACGTATATCATAACTATAGCGTGCACCGCCTGCGAATGGTTGGACACGTACTTTGCAACCGACTGGTTGTAGACGAGAAACGCCATGCGGCCTACTATACCCTGACGCGCGATGACCAGCGTGAGTTCCACTTCATCAAAGGCGATGCTGAGGGACTGGTGAACATGCCGTTGCAAATCAAGGGGCTGAAGCTGAGCATATCGTTGCGTGAGGATACCGACCGCGAACAGACGATTTGGGTCAGCCTGCGCTCGGTTGATGACTTCCCGTGCAACGAGGTGGCTGCGCGATTCTTTAATGGTGGTGGACATCTGAATGCGTCGGGCGGACGACTGAACTGCAGTATGTCGGAAGCCATAAAAATTGTTGAAGAGGCGTTCAAGGCGTTTGAAGACAAGTTAAAAAAGTGAAAAGTGAAAAGTGAAAAGTGAAAATTTGCTGACGCCATTCGTTTTTTAATGTTTAATGTTTAATGTTTAATGTTTTTTTCGTACCTTTGTGCCCGAAAAAAAATAAAGATGACAATACAATGAACAAAATCGTTTATACGCTACTCTTCGTGTTTGGCATGATTGGTCTGACCAGTTGTAACGACTATGAGACCTATGGTGACATGAAGGAGAAGGAGCAGAACGCTATTAGGAACTATATCAGTCGCGAGGGTATTCAGGTGATTGATGAAACGACATTCAAGAATCAGGGCGAGACTACCGATACTAGTAAGAACGAGTATGTGCGCTTGTCGCGTACGGGCGTGTATATGCAGATTCTTCGTAAGGGCTGTGGCGAAAAACTGGTGGATAAGAAGAGTGTCAACCTGCTTTGTCGTTTCAGGGAGATAAACCTGTTGACAGACTCTTTGCTGATTTTCAACGACCGTCAAGGTAAAGTATACAGCAGCAGTCTTGGCATGTATATCGATCCGTCACAGTATGTGGACAAGATGTTCGTAACCCGTAACGGTACGACTATTACAGCCATGTTTGTAAGCGATCCCCTGCCAGGTATGATGCAGACTTATCATAGTTCGACTTCTGTTCCCGGTGGTTGGTTAGTACCCCTGAACTATGTCAATGTCGGACGCGAAGGGGACGTAGGCGATGAGATAGCCAAGGTGCGCTTGATAGTACCGCATTCGCAGGGAACTGCTGATGCGTCGGCAAGTGTGTATCCTTGTTTTTATGAGTTGAGTTACGAAAGAGAGAAATAAAATATATGACACTGATTAAATCTATTTCAGGCATCCGCGGAACGATTGGCGGAGCTACAGGGGATACTCTTAATCCTTTGGATATTGTTAAGTTTACGTCGGCTTATGCTACATTTATCCCTCGTAAGACGGGTAAGATAGTTGTAGGTCGTGATGGTCGTATCTCTGGCCCTATGGTTCGCGATGTGGTTTGCGGCACATTGGTAGGCATGGGCTTCGATGTGATTGATATCGGTTATGCCTCGACGCCTACCACCGAGCTGGCAGTGCGTATGAGTGGTGCTGATGGCGGTATCATTATCACTGCCTCGCACAATCCACGTCAGTGGAATGCGCTGAAGCTGCTGAATAGCGAGGGTGAATTCCTGACGGCTGCTGATGGCAACAAGGTGCTGGAGATTGCAGAGAAGGAAGACTTCAACTATGCAGAAGTCGACAAGTTAGGTCATGTGACAGTCGACAATAGTTTCGATGACCGTCATATCCAATCGGTAATCGACTTGAAATTAGTGGATGTTGATGCTATCCGCAAGGCTCGTTTCATGGTATGTGTCGACAGCATCAATAGTGTCGGTGGTATCATTCTGCCCAAGCTGCTGGAGCGTTTGGGCGTGGGCTATACTTTCCTGAATCGTGATGTGACAGGTGACTTTGCACATAATCCCGAACCTCTGGAGAAGAACCTGCAGGGCATTATGAAGGAGATGAGCATGGGCAAGTATAATCTGGGTATCGTGGTGGATCCCGATGTAGACCGTCTGGCCTTTATCTGTGAGGACGGCAAGATGTTTGGCGAGGAATATACGCTGGTCAGTGTGGCTGACTACGTGCTGTCTCAGACACCTGGTAATACCGTTAGCAACCTCAGTTCGACACGTGCATTGCGTGACGTCACACAGAAGCGTGGCGGCAAGTATACGGCAGCTGCTGTAGGTGAGGTTAACGTGACCACAAAGATGAAAGAGGTGAATGCCGTCATTGGCGGTGAGGGTAATGGCGGAGTCATTTATCCTGAGAGTCACTATGGTCGTGACGCTTTGGTGGGTATTGCCCTCTTCCTGACGTCATTGGCCAAGAAAGGCTGCAAGGTTAGTGAGTTGCGCAAGCAGTTCCCCGACTACCAGATTGCCAAGAACCGTATTGATCTGACACCGGAGACGGATGTTGACGCCATTCTGGTGAAGGTCAAGGAGATGTTTGCAAAAGACCCAGACGCTCAGGTCAACGATATTGATGGTGTGAAGATTGACTTCCCTGACCGTTGGGTACATCTGCGCAAGTCGAATACGGAACCTATCATTCGCGTGTATAGCGAGGCCAGCACCATGGAGCAGGCTGACGAGATAGGAAAAAAGCTGATGCAAGTAGTTTACGATATGCAATAAAGTAATAGGGAGACTCACAATGAGCCTCCTTATTATTCGATTTTTGTGTACTTTTACAGCATGAAAGGAAGTGTACTATATATGATCGTGGCGCTCGTGCTGGCGACGGTGGTTGGTTGCCAGTCGACGAAAAAGCGGTTCATCAGCGACGAGAATACGCAGAACCATGCCGACTCGGTGATGTTTGCCGTTGGCGATTCGCGCGATACTGAACGAATGCTGACCGCTTGCGACAGCCTGGAACGACTGGGCGAATTGTCGCCCGTGCGCTGCATGTTCTTTCGTACTATAGCCTACAACATGCGCGGACAGTACCGCAAGTCGCTGAAGGAATATTACCATTTGGCCAACATCGACCCCGACACCCTGACCGATCAGGGCGACTTCGAGGTGTACACCTACCTGTATCACAACTACTTGCGACTGCTGTGCGACATGAAGCGATACGACGCGGCACTGCGCGAGGCGTACTTTGCTGACGAACGACTGAAAGCGGCTGGCTACGACGAGTTTACCGACTATCACGACGTGGCGCAGGCCATAGGTGAGAGTCAGCTGTACTTGGGGCAGGACTCGATGGCTAAAGCCAGTTTCGAACGTGCTATGGAGAGCATTAATGCCCGACTGGCGAAATTCAAGGACCCGTTGGATTATCGCGAATGTCAGAGCACCATGCGCGCCATAGCCATGGCCTATATTCACAAGAGTCGATACACCGAGGCGCTGCCGTGGATTGAGCGGCAGATAGCCCTGTACGTGGCAGCCAAGGAACGTCCGGATAGAGACACAGTGTATTTGGACGAAATGAAAGCCGATATCAACTACTGTAAGTCGTTACATTTATGGGGCGTGGGTGACAAGGCCTATGCTGAACGGGCGTTCAAAACCTATAAGTCGACACAGACCGCGCAGTCATTGGTGAGCACCATCAACAGCAGTGAGTACCTGATGGAAACGGAGCGCTACGACGAGGCCGTGCGCAACTACGAACGGCTGGATCAGTTCTTCAGCGAGAGCGGCTATGAGGTCGACCTTGAGAACATCGGGCGATACCTGATACCGAAGTATCGTGCCAACCTGCTGGCGGGTCGCAAGGACTCGGCGATGAAGGTGGGCATGATGATTGCCGAGGCCTACGATTCGGCGCTGGTACGCCAGAAGTCGACCGATGCCGTACTGCTGGCTAACATCTACGACATGGAAGGTAAAGAGCGCCAGATTGCCGAACAGCGTGCAGAACTGTCGCATCAACGCATGCTGTGGGTGGTGGGTGTCAGCGTCGTGTTCATCATCCTGCTGCACCTGTTTTTGGTCATGCGTCGCAAGACTTACAATAAACTCAAGGAGGCCAACCGACAGCTCACCCTTGCTCATGAACGTACGGAGGAACTGTCGCAGATGAAGTCGAAATTTATCAAGGATGTGTTCCATGAAGTTCGCACACCGCTGAACGCACTGACGGGCTTTGCTCAAGTCATGGCAAATCCGGATATTAATATTAGTCAGGAGGAAATGCAGTCTATCAGCAAGATGATGGTCGAGAACAGCGAGCGCATCACGAAGATTGTCGACAGAATGCTGGAATTCGATCCGAGTCGTGACGACGGCGAGTCGAAGGAAGAGAAAATCGCTGACAGCGTGTAGACGGAGACTACATGGTGATGCCCTCAATGCGCAGTTTCAGCAGACCAGCCGGTACGCGGACTTCAACGACATCGCCGACCTTCTTACCCAGCAGGGCTTCGGCAATGGGTGACTTGATGCTGATTTTCCCCTCGCGCAGGTTGGCTTCGTGCGGACTGGCGATGGTGTAGGTCATTCGCGCGTTGGTGTTCAGATTGGTCATCTCAACCTTGCTCAGCAGCTGTACACCGTCCTTCTGCAACAACTTCGTATCGATGACACGGGCATTTTCCAGCACGCGCTGCTTGAAGCGGATACGACTCAGCAAACGACCCTGCTCGCGCTTGGCGGCATGATATTCAAAATTCTCACTCAAGTCGCCTTGTGCACGTGCCTCAGCAATGGCTTCCTTAATCTGTGGCAGTTCCACGGATTCCATGTGGCGTAACTCGGCTACCAGTTTGTCGTAGCCTTCTTGTGACATATATTCTATACTCATAGTCGTTTCCTTTATTTGGGTTGCAAAATTACAAAAAAAACATTAAACATTAAACATTAAACATTAAAAAACGAATGGCGGAAGCATATTTTTCACTCTTCACTCTTCACTTTTCACTTTTATTTCGTAACTTTGCACCCTCATTAAAAAATAATAAGGTGAACCAAGAAATAGAACGCAGGCGAACATTCGCCATTATATCGCACCCAGATGCCGGTAAGACCACGCTGACAGAGAAGTTTCTGCTCTTCGGTGGTCAGATTCAGGTGGCTGGTGCAGTGAAGAATAACAAAATCAAGAAAACCGCGACTTCCGACTGGATGGACATTGAAAAGCAGCGCGGTATCTCTGTGTCGACGTCCGTGATGGAGTTCGACTACACCCCTCTTGTGAACGGCGATTCCCCCGCCGTTGAATACAAGGTAAACATCCTCGACACCCCAGGTCACCAGGACTTCGCTGAGGATACGTACCGCACGCTGACGGCCGTTGACTCCGCGATTATCGTGGTGGACGGTGCCAAGGGCGTGGAGACGCAGACGCGTAAGTTGATGAACGTATGCCGTATGAGGAATACACCCGTCATCATCTTTATCAACAAGATGGACCGCGAGGGTCGTGACCCGTTCGACCTGTTGGACGAATTGGAACAGGAACTGGAAATCAAGGTGCGTCCTTTAAGCTGGCCCATCAATCAGGGTGCGAAGTTCAAGGGCGTGTATAATATCTACGAGGATAAACTCGACCTCTTTACGCCCGACAAGCAGCGCGTCACAGAGAAGGTTAGTGTGGAGCTCGATTCAGTCGAGCTCGATAAGATGGTCGGTGAGCAGAACGCCGCCAAACTCCGCGAAGATCTGGAATTGGTGGGTGGCGTCTATCCTGAATTTGACGTCGAGACGTACCGTTCCGCTGAGGTGGCGCCCGTATTCTTCGGTTCAGCACTTAACAACTTCGGTGTGCAGGAGTTGCTGAACTGTTTCGTGGAGATAGCACCCAGTCCCAAACCAACCAAGGCTGAGGAACGCGACGTACAACCCGACGAACCGAAATTTACAGGTTTCATCTTCAAGATAACTGCCAATATCGACCCGAACCACCGATCGTGTATCGCCTTCTGCAAGGTGTGTAGCGGTAAGTTCCAGCGCAACCAGCCGTACTTGCATGTGCGTCAGGGTAAGACGTTACGATTCTCGTCGCCTACGCAGTTTATGGCACAGCGCAAGTCGACCATCGATGAGGCATGGCCCGGTGATATCGTAGGCCTGCCCGATACGGGGGGTATGTTCAAGATTGGCGATACGCTGACAGAGGGTGAACAGTTGCATTTTCGTGGACTGCCTTCGTTCTCGCCTGAATTGTTCAAATACATCGAGAATGATGACCCCATGAAGTCAAAGCAGTTGCAGAAGGGTATCGACCAACTGATGGACGAGGGAGTGGCTCAGCTCTTCGTCAACCAGTTTAATAACCGTAAGATCATCGGAACGGTGGGACAGTTGCAGTTCGAGGTGATCCAGTATCGCCTGGAAAACGAATACAATGCGAAATGCCGTTGGGAAC
>JAEEGL015135729.1_pt1 | contig 15791 bp, 12 predicted proteins | sample 9134231 | NCBI WGS metagenome assembly JAEEGL01 (sample SAMN16246548, study PRJNA631951) | gut metagenome | biome: gut microbiome; feature: rumen; material: fiber-attached | host: Bos | place: Iran: Karaj | collected 2018-10
AATCTATTCCCCCTCATATTCAAAATATTATTAAATTCTTTTTATATACACGAATATATCACTAAACAAATCAAAGCGTAAGGCCATGACAAACAGGCTTTAAAGCATAAGTCCGCCTTCAATTCCCTCAAAGTTTATGCAATATTCATGCCTGTCTGCTGCCTCCTTATGAAGCTTAATATCAATATTTCCATAAGCTCCCGTTTTATCCCTGTCAGCAAACTTTATGCTCTCAATAGGGAAAAGCTCATTTTCGGTAAAGTCCTCATGGTCCTCCTTTGTGATGACCTGAGATATGAGAACATAATTCTCACTGCTGTCATAGATATGCTTCTTATGGTACTTTCCATATACTATGATCGAATTTACAGAATCAGGATTCGTTCCTGTGCTGTGCAAAACATCTATATCCTGCCATCCCTTGTAAATTGTCATGGCAAGTTGTTTCTTCCTTTTTTGAGAATCGTATCCCTTTAGAATGATCGCTTTTGCAGCAAATCTCCCCTTCTTGTCCTTGCGCATAATTTCAGTTTTCCCATTATCAGGAAAACCAAAAGCTCCGAGTGTAAGTGTCATGTCAGGTCTGAAAAGCCTTGTTTTATCCACTCTGAGCATACCGTACTTAACCGGAATATCCGCAAGATTCATGGCATGGATCCAGTGACACTCATTCTCAAGATTGTAGTTAAAGAACTGACGTCTGTAGAGTACGCCTTCCTTTTCTCCATTCCAAAAAGTCACATTGCATTTCTGCACCTCTCCCGTCGTTCCGTCTGTAAGTACATACTGCTGTGAAAGAGCAGTTACAGGAACTTTCTTATCAAGAGATCCTGCCTCCCATGGATATTTGGAATTAAACGCAAGCTTTGAATAATTCCACATTCCATGCTCATCAGATGCCGCCTTTACAACCTTACCGGTTCTAAGCAGCGTGGTTCCATTCGCCTTATGATTGGAAAAACAAAGTGCGGGGCCGTCAAGAGTAGTGATTTTTACATTATTCTGACAGGAGTCCTCACTCGCTCCATCCTTTTTTCTCTCCCAGTCGCCGTTATTTTCTATAGCAGTCCAGAATGGATGATCAGCCGGTAAGTGTAGGCACAGGAAGGCTTTTCCAAGCCAGTACACAGACTCTGCGCATGAGTAGCCCTGAACAAGGGGCATGAACTGCCCATAAAAGCCAAGGCTGGGCACACCATTACTAAGGAAATCATCTCTTTTCAAAAACTGAAGTAATGATCCCGAGCAGATTCTCCTTGCCCTTCCGGGATCACATACCGGATTTTTCAAAAGGAAGTTCGCATCAAAGGGACTAACTGCAGCAAATCTGTAAATACAGCTTCTGCCCCACATCATTGTGTATCCATCCTCATCAAAGAAATCAGGATAGGTCTTCATCAGCTCGTTTGATGCTTCTTCAAATTTGCCTGCTATATAAGGTTCATTCTCGTAGCCGTACCAGATATTCCATATGGGAGCATATACATTGAACGCCCAGCAGGAATAATAGTCAAAGCTGTGTCCATCCCTGAACCAGCCATCTCCGGCATAATAGGAAAGGATTGCCTGAGCATGCTCTCTCATAACGTGCTCATCTATCTCATATCCTTCCATATGAAGGAATGCCATATCAAGCATATTGAAAAGGCGCCAGTTCTGAGGCACAGTCGGCGCTTTTGCATAGCCCTGCAGAAAACTCGCTATACTGTCCTTTTCTTCCTTTGAATATCTGTTCCAGATCTCATCCCTGCACGCCCAGAGCCCAATCACCAGGGCACAGGTTTCTACTGTCTGCTGAAAACATCTTGAAGGGTCATCACTTTCCGTTATCTCAACAAGTTCATCATAAGTGCTCACATATTCAGGGCTTTCCTCATCAGTAAGAGCCCTTAAAATATGAAGGCTGTAGTAATCACGAAGCGGTATACCGCCTATTTCAATTTCCGGATCCTCATGAATCAGAACTGATCCGATAAAAAAGGTTCTGGTGAGGCCTTCAAATATTTCTGCCCTTCTCTCAGCTTCTATCTGTGAATCCGGTGCTCCAATATGAGGATATGTAACCTCCATCTCACTCCTTGGAACAACCGGTGCAGCATCTATATTATCCAGATTTTCAAAAAGTCCGCGCAAAAGATATATTCCGGCATCGATCCAGTTCTGTCTCGTCAGTCCCGTGTAAGGACTCAATTTAAAATCAGGTCTTTTCACTTCAAAAATCGTAGACATACTTCCTTCAGTGCGAAAACTGTCGCACTCTCCTTTCTTTTACCAAAGATATTCGCCTCTTCCCAAAAGATAAAGCATTGCTTCTATATAGAAGTAATCTCCATAAATGATCGGAAAATGATGTTCCTTGTCATGATATGCTGCTGTGCAATTTATCAAAAGATCATCGTGATCCACATCAAAATCACATCTTTCATTTGTGAGTGTTTTTAAAAGTTTTATGCCTGCGCTCTGGAACTTAAGTCTCTCTGCCGCTCCTTTTACCTCTTCTGCAAGATGCAAAAGTCCGCATGCTGCAATGGCTGCAGCTGTTGAATCTTCATAAGCAGGTTCTTCAGGCTGTAAAAAGTCCACAGGTATAAGTCCGCTCTCAGGAATGTGATTTACAAAAAAGTCTGCAACTCTTTTTGCCGCGTTTAAATACTCCTCGTTCTTTGTATGAATATAGCTCATGACAAATCCATAGATAGCCCAGGTCTGGCCTCTTGTCCAGGCAGTACCCTCACTGTAGCCCTGTCCGCCATGCTCTCTTATAAATCCCTCGCCGTTTAACCCAAACTCAACTATATGTCTTGCAGAACCGTCTTTTCTTATAAAATTCTCCATCGCAGTGTTTGCATGGTTTTCTGCAATCTGGAAAAATCTGGGATCATCCAAAGTCTCCGATGCCCAGTATAAAAGAGGAAGATTCATCATGCAGTCGATGATTGCCCAGCCTCTTGTGTCTCTGCCGTCTCCCCAGTCGTTCCAGGCTCTTATAAACTTGCCCTTTGTGTTGTATCTTCCGGCAAGATTAGCTGCTGCTAAAAGTCCGCGGTTCTTTGATTTTTCATTACCTGTAAATCTGTAATTAGCCACAGCAGTAAGGAGCCACTTAAATCCACTGTCATGATCCATTCCGTTATAATCAAGGAAGTTGGCATCCAGCTTTTCTTCCACTCTTTCAGCGGCCTTCATGAATTCATCGTCGCCCGTTTCCCTGTACAGCTGCCAGAGAATTCCTCCGTAAAAGCCGTTGGTCCACCAGCATACGTTATCCTTCGTCTTATCATCAAAAACATGATTAATGGCAGTATAAGGAAGCTTGTCATAGTTCCTTTTTACCACTGCCCTTTCCTTTTCAATTACTTTTGTGAGAGCTTCTTCTGCCCAGGTAAGTTCGCTCATTTTTCTCTCCCCATTTTATGTAAGTAGGAGCTTTTTACAGGTGAAAAATTATCTGTAAAAAGCCGGATTCAACGTCATTTCTATTTTACTAAAAACAAGATAAAAAGGAAAATGGTCAAATATGTCCGCTATATAGGTAATATTGAAGCCCGTTTTTATCATTTGTGATTATCTACAAGTTTTTGTGCTTATATTTGTTCATTATTAATCTGAGTATGTGATTTTTCATGATTGACTATGATTATTTATGATGATATTCTTTGTTTTAGAGTGACAGCAATCTAATTCGCTCATATTTTTCACAGGAGATGATCATAAATGCTCACAGAAGAGAGACGTAATGAAATTGTTGCTTATATAGAAGAACACAAGGCTGTTACAGTGCAGGAGCTCGTTGATGCGCTCGATGCTTCCGCCGCTACCATAAGGCGTGATCTTACCGCCCTTCATGATGAGAGACGTATTCTAAAGGTCTTTGGCGGCGCCACTTCACTAAGTGCAAAGGATGTTAATACCATCGAGCCCTCAGTTGCTGAGAAAGCACAGAAAAACACAGCCGAGAAGGATCTTATTTCAGAATATGCTGCTTCCCTTATCCAGGATAATGATTTTGTTTACATCGATTCGGGAACAACTACTCTCCACCTTATAGATCACATCACTAATAAGAAGGCAAAATACATCACCAATGGTGTTGTTCATGCAAAGAGACTTTTAGAGAGAGGTCTCTCCACCATGATAATCGGTGGTCGTATAAAGCCTGTCACTGAGGCCGTTATCGGTCCTGATTGTGTGGAAGCACTCAAAAAATTCCATTTTACAAAGTCCTTTATGGGAACAAACGGAATCTCCGTCCAGGCAGGCTTCACTACTCCGGACGTTGATGAGGCTTTGGTAAAAGCTGAAGCCATAAAACACACTTATCTCTCATATGTTCTTGCTGATCACAGCAAATTTGGCGTTGTAAGCTCTGTTACTTTTTCAGATCTTCACAGCTGCGTCATCATAACTGATGAGGAGCCAAATAAGAAGTACAAGGATCAGACAATCATAAAGGCAGTTTCAATACAGGAGGCTTAAATGATTTATACAGTTACTTTTAATCCGGCAATCGATTACATTGTCCGCATGGACAAGCCACTTGATCCAGGCATGACCAACAGAAGTGTTTCTGAGGACTGCTTCTTTGGCGGCAAGGGAATCAATGTTTCTACTATCCTTAAGAATCTGGATATTGAGAACACGGCACTCGGTTTTGCTGCAGGCTTCACTGGTGAAGCGATTGTTGAAAGCGTAATCAACAAGGGAATCATCGCTGATTTCATCATGCTGACAGAAGGTATCTCAAGAATCAACGTGAAGATCAAGTCAGGCGAAGAAACTGAGATCAACGCTCAGGGCCCTGCTATCTCACAGGATGCATTTGATGAGCTTTTATATAAGCTTGATAAGCTTCAGGCCGGCGATGTCCTCATTCTTGCAGGAAGCATTCCCAGTACTCTTCCAAGCAATGTGTACGAAATCATTATGGAAAAGCTTCAGGGCAGAGACATCATGTTCGTAGTTGATGCCACAAAGGATCTTCTCATGAATGTCCTTAAGTACCATCCTTTCCTTATTAAGCCCAACAATCATGAGCTTGGCGAGATGTTTGGAAAGGTACTCACAACTGATGATGAACTCGAGGAGCACGCTAAGAAGCTACAGGAAATGGGAGCAAGAAATGTTCTTATTTCTATGGCCGGTGACGGATCAATGCTTATCACTGAAACCGGCGAGCGCTACCGCGTAGGTGTTCCAAAGGGAACAGTCAAAAACTCAGTTGGCGCAGGTGATTCAATGGTAGCAGGCTTTATTGCAGGCTACATGAAGACAAAGGATTACAAGGTTGCCCTCAACATGGGAACCGCAGCAGGAAGTGCTACTGCTTTCTCTGAGGATCTTGCAACCGGCGATTATATCAGGAGTATTTACGAAACAATCAAGTAATCAGATTGTTCGTCAATATAAAAATGTATTTCGGGGCTTACTACTCTGAGATCAAAGGCGCTATGCGCAGAAAGGGAGATACAATGAAAATCACAGATTTACTCAAAAGAGATGGGGTAAGCTTAAATGAGTCTCCTGCAGATCAGAATGCTGCAATAGACATCATGGTAGCTCTTCACGACAAGGTTGGTAACCTTAATGACAAAGCGGAATTTAAAAAGGCTATCGAGGCCAGAGAGGCTAAAGGCTCAACAGCTGTAGGAATGGGAATTGCTGTTCCTCACGCTAAGACAGCAGCCGTTAACAAGCCCGGTCTTGTTGCAATTACAGTTCCTTCAGGAGTTGATTACAAATCTCTTGATAAGAATCCCAGCAAGCTTTTCTTCATGATTGCTGCTCCGGACGGTGCTGCAGATACACATCTTGAAGTACTTTCAAAGCTTATGACAATGCTTATGGATCAGAGCTTCTCTAACTCTCTGATCGAAGCAACATCAGTCGATGAGTTTTTAAGACTTATCGATGAGCAGGAAGCTGCAAAGGATAAAAAGTCTTCTGCAAACGCTGCTCCCGCTCCTAAAGCTGCTTCCTATATCGTAGGTGTTACAGCATGCCCTACAGGTATCGCTCACACATACATGGCAGCTGAAGCCCTTGAGCAGGCTGCTGCAAACCAGGGTATCAGCATCAAGGTTGAGACTGATGGTTCAGGCGGTGCAAAGAATGTTCTTACAGCTGATGAGATCAAAAAGGCTGACGCTGTAATCATCGCAGCAGACAAGAACGTAGAGATGGCTCGTTTCGATGGCAAGAAGCTCATCAAGGCTTCTACTGCTGATGCTATCCACGGTGCTGCTGATCTTGTTACAAAGGCAACTGATGGAAACGCTCCTGTTTATCGTCATGCGGGTGGTTCAAGCTCAGAAGATACATATGTTGATAATGAAAGTGCCGGAAGAAAGGCATACAAGCACCTTATGAACGGTGTTTCACACATGCTTCCTTTCGTTATCGGTGGTGGTATTCTTATCGCTATCGCATTCCTTTTAGATGACTACTCAATCGATCCTTCAAACTTTGGTAGCAACACTCCTGTTGCAGCATGGTTTAAGTCAATCGGTGGTACAGCATTTGGTTTCATGCTTCCTATCCTTGCAGGATTTATCGCTCAGAGTATTGCTGATCGTCCCGGTCTTGCAGTCGGTTTCGTTGGTGGTGCTCTTGCAGCATCAGGTGCTACATTTGCAGCTCCCGGCGGAGACATCCCTTCTGCTTTCCTTGGCGCATTAGTAGCAGGTTTTGCAGCTGGTTACATTGTAAACGGAATCAAGAAGCTTACAAATGGTCTTCCTGCAGCACTTGAGGGAATTAAGCCCGTACTCATCTATCCTCTTTGCGGTATCCTCGTAATCGGCCTTGTAATGTGCGCTATCAACCCTATCGTTGGTGCACTTAATGCATGGATCACAGGCGTACTCAACGGCATGAGCAGCGGCTCAATCGTAATTCTTGGCGCAATACTTGGTGCAATGATGGCAACAGATATGGGTGGCCCGCTCAACAAGGCAGCTTATGTATTCGGAACTGCTGCTCTTGCAACAGCAAGCCAGAACGACCCTACAGGATGGATGATCATGGCAGCAGTTATGGTTGGTGGTATGACTCCTCCTATCGCAATCGCTCTTGCAACAATCTTCTTCAAAAATAAGTTTACTGCAGCTGAGAGAAAGTCCGGCCCTGTAAACTTCATCATGGGACTCTGCTTCATCACAGAAGGTGCTATTCCTTTTGCAGCAGCAGATCCGCTTCACGTAATTCCTTCCCTTATGGTTGGTTCAGGTGTAGCAGGTGCTCTTTCAATGGCATTCAAGTGCACACTTATGGCTCCTCACGGCGGAATCTTCGTATTCCCTGTTGTAGGAAACGTAGCTATGTATCTTGTAGCACTTCTTGTTGGTTCAGCAGTAAGCTGCTTCCTTCTTGGAGTACTTAAGAAAAACGTAGAGCAGTAATTCAATTATTTAGTTAGTTCATGGGGAGCACAGCCAGTTTATTGGCTGTGCATTACCCGTTTTTAATGAAAGGAAACAATTATGGTATCAAAGAATATTACAGTTAAAAACGAACAGGGCATGCACATGCGTCCCGCTTCTCTTCTCTCACAGAAGGCTACTCCCTTCGATAGTGATGTCAAGATACTTTTTAACGGCAACAGCTATGACTGCAAGAGCGTTATGTTCCTTATGAGCGCATGCATCAAGTGTGGTTCTGAGATCGTTCTTCAGTGTGAAGGTCCCGACGAGGAAAAGGCTCTTGCTGAGCTTTCAGAATTCATCGAAGCAGGAATGGGAGATTGAAGTAATCACCTGGCGAGGTTCTTTCGAGCCTGGTGTACTACTTCGTTCTGGCGAGCACTTGTGCGAGATCAGAACTTCCTTATTAACATTACGGAGGACTTATAAATGTACAAAGGAATAGCCGCATCAAGAGGAATCGGCATTGGCAGCATCTGCCGAATCATAGAACATGATCTCTCATTTGAAGCAAAGCAGGTAACTGATACTGTTGCCGAGAAGGATCGTTTTCATAAAGCAATAGCCGACTTTGTCGAAGAGACAAATGCCATGGCAGAGGATATCAGAAAAAGGATTGGCCCCAAGGAGGCAGAAATCCTTCAGGGGCATGCCGTAATGATCTCCGACCCTGCAATGTCCGGAGAAATGGATAAGATGATCGACTCCGGTCAGTGTGCCGAGTCCGCTCTTACAGCTGTTTGTGACATGTTCATCGGAATGTTTTCCAAGATGGATGATGACATGATGCGTCAGAGAGCTTCTGATATCGCAGACGTCAAGGTTAGCGTTCTTAAAAAGCTTCTTGGCATCGAGGATATTGATATTAGCAAGGTTGCTCCCGGAACAGTCCTTGTATGTAAGGACCTTACTCCTTCCATGACTTCTCAGATTGTAAAAGAGAATGTCACCGGAATCATCACAGAGATTGGTGGAAAGACTTCACACTCTGCTATCCTTGCAAGAGCCCTTGAAATTCCTGCAGTACTCTCCGTTCCCGGTATTGTTGATGAAGTAAAGGATAAGGACACAGCTATTCTTGATGGTACAGAAGGCGATGTTTACATCAATCCTGATGGCGACGTGCTTTCAAAGTATATGCTCAAGAGAGAGGAATTCATCCGCAAACAGTCTGAGCTTAAGAACTTTGTTGGTAAGGAAACCCTTACAGCAGATGGCGAAAAGCTTGAACTCTTCTGCAACATCGGTACTCCCAAGGATGCAAAGAAGGCTATGGAATGTGACGGCGAAGGTATTGGTCTTTTCCGTTCAGAGTTCCTTTTCATGGATAACACTCATCTTCCTACAGAGGAAGAACAGTTTGAAGCTTACAGAGAAGCTGTAGAAACCATGAAGGGCCGCACCGTTATTATCAGAACTCTTGATATCGGCGGTGATAAGGATATCCCTTATCTTGGAATGAAAAAGGAAGAAAATCCTTTCCTTGGATATCGCGCAGTAAGATACTGCCTTGGCAATGAGGACACCTACAAGACACAGCTTCGCGCGATCATCCGCGCAAGCGCTTTTGGTAAGGTAAAGATCATGGTTCCTCTTGTTACAACAGTGGATGAAATGCGCAGTGTAAAGGCACTTGTTGATTCCATAAAGTCAGATCTTTCAGCAGAAAACATCCCCTATGATAAGAGTGTTGAAGTTGGATGCATGATCGAAACCGCTTCTGCTTCTCTCATAGCTGATCTTCTTGCAAAGGAAGCTGATTTCTTCTCAATTGGAACCAACGACCTTACACAGTACACAATGAGCGTAGACAGAGGTAACCCTGATGTAGCTTATCTCTACTCCACCTTCCAGCCCTCAGTTCTTCGTTCCATTAAGAACATAATTGAGTGTGGAAAGAAAGCAGGAATTCCTGTTGGAATGTGCGGAGAAGCAGCAGCTGATCCTCTTATGATACCGCTTTTAATGTCCTTTGGACTTGATGAATACAGCGTAAATCCTGTACTTGTTCTTACAGCACGCTGCATCATCTCCAAGTGGTCAAAACAGGAAGCCGATGCCCTTACTGAAAAGGTAATGGCTATGAGCACTGAAAAAGAAATAGTTGCAGCGCTTAAGGAAGCTTCCAAAGAATAATTAGTAAAGCCATAAACATTTTTTGCAAATAATCTATATAAAAAACTTCGCATTCCATTAGGTTTGCGAAGTTTTTATTTTAATATTCTGTATATTGAGTTTTACATTTGTATATTTGGATTTTCATTGTGTAAAAATTGATAAATCATTATCCCTGGAGCAGACTCATAACTCCCTGGGTTGACTGATTAGCCTGGGCAAGCATTGAATCGCCTGCCTGCTGAAGAATATTGAACGCTGAAAGCTTTACCATCTCATCTGCCATATCGGTGTCACGAAGTCGTGATTCAGAAGCGGTGGTATTTTCAACTACGTTATCAAGATTAAGAATTGTGTGCTCAAGGCGGTTCTGGATAGCACCAAAATAACTTCTGACGCCGCTCACCATCATAATGGCTGCGCCAAAATCATTTATTGCATTTGTGGCATTCTCCATTGTAAGTACATTTGTATCTGTAAGCTTAAGTGCTTCTGTACTCATATCATACTGGAGAACCTCGATCTTATTTGTCATATCTGCATCTGTTCCAACATGCAGTGTTATACTGTCATAATGTCCTGTGTTGTCATCAGGCTCTGCAAGAAGTGACTCATAGGATGTCTTGATCTGTGTAATACGCATAGGCTGGCTTTCAGCATCAGCTGTGTCCTTAAGGATATCTGTGCCGCCTGTATTAAGTGCGTCTGTTACATATGATCCTGCTCCGCCAAGACTGTTATAAGTAAGTCTACGTACAAATTCTACTGCACTCATTTTTCCCGGCTTAATTTCTGTTTCACTGCCGGAATCGATTGCAGCCTTAAGGTCATCAACTGATACTCCCATCTGTGCAGCCATAACATTATTAAAGCTCTCCGACGGATTATCCATCATGGCATTAAATATTTTATTGATACCATTTAAAAGATTTGACTGGCTGACATCATCCCCATCAGCAGCAAGATAGCTTGCATATGCACTGGCAAGATAACCATGACCATAAACACGGGTATCTACAGTATAGTTGCCACCCTGACTGAGATAATCCTTAATCTCAGAATCCTTGCTGTTATCAGAGGCATCGCTAAGATTCTTAACCTTATATTTTAAAGTGTCATTCCAGCCTGTAGTATAACCACCACCTGAAAGCTGTGCTGTACCTTCTATAAACCAGTCCGGATAACCGGTTTCTGATCTGCTGGTCATTCTTCCAAAATCAACTGCAAACATTACGCCGTGCATTACCTCATGCGCAATTGTTGACTCAAAGGTCTGCATTTTATCTGCACTGATATTAAGATCAGGGAAATCAGCTTCATCAACTGTAAGGGTAAGTGATCCAAGTGCAAAGGTACCACCACCGCCTGCTGCTCCCATGGTTGCAAGGATATTATATTCGCCATCTATATACTTAATATCAAGCTTGGTCTCATAGCCTGAAGGATTTGCATTGGCAAGGGACTTCAATTTATCTCCAAGGGATGTGATTTTACTTACTATCTGATTTACTGCATTAGGAAAAAGCTCTTCTGCAATTTTCTTGGCAAGAGCATCTGTAGCAGCTTCCTGAGCCTTTGTAGGAGTTACTGCAAAGGTTCTTGGGAATACGCCTTTATCACTAAAGATCTGAGTCTCGTTGAATTTTGTACGACTGGTGATGGAATCAATTTCTTTTTTAAGCTGAACTATCTCATTGTTAATATCTCTTCTGTCACTTTCAGAAAGAGTTCCGTTTGCAGCCTGAACACAAAGCTCATTGCCTCTTTGAAGCATATCGTGTACTTCATGAAGAGCTCCATCAGCTATCTGAACGAAGGATATTCCATCTTTTCCATTTTTAACTGCGCGACTAAGGCCCCTGACCTGGCGCCTCATTTTTTCAGAAATAGAAAGACCTGCGGCATCATCAGCAGCACGATTAATCTTGTAGCCGGAAGCAAGCTTCTCTGCAGATTTTGCTCTGGAAGAAACTGTCATCCCACCCATTCTGTTTGCATTTATAGCCGTTAAATTATGCTGAATAACCATATATGCTCCGCAAGTCACAAAGTTAGCTGTATCATATTTCACTTAGATTATCGGCATACATGATTATATATTTAATAAAAAAATTGTATTCAGTTAATTGGATTTTCAAATCAATTGGCTATCGCCATTAGAAGTTTTAAAGCTGACCAAAGCTCCCGCCTCTCCTAAATCGCACAGGAAAATAAATTCCTCGGGAACCTGAATTTTGGTAACGTACTTTTCAGCGTATTCCTCAAGGCTGCAGGCTGCTTTTAATGAAAATTCAGGGCATGATGCGGCATACCCCTCGCTTATTTTATCTGCTCTTGGGATATAGTCCTTGATGTAATAGTTATAGATATCCTTTGGAGATGAGCAAAGCCATACGCAGTAATCGTTTTTATCTATGAGCTTACTGATTATCCTAAGAAGCTGCTCCTTTTTCTCATAATCAATGATCGGGTATCCTATTGTTTTGATGACAGCGATTACTTCATCCAGAAATCTGTAATCTCTCTTGGATAAATAGTCTAAGTAGTGCATCTGAATAAAGCTGCAGATCTCATATTTCCCACAGCTTAATATCTCTGTTGTCAAAACATCGAAGGGATTGGTCTTATCTGTAGAAAGCTCCGGAAGTCTTGGAAAAAGCGTATCATCCCTAAAGCCCTCGTGACTATTTAAAATCGTGAGAGCCTGTGATGTGAGATATTCTTTTTTGAAGGTTACTTTTTCCATGCAGGTTTTCCTATAGTATTGACCCTGAGTAATATATTTTAATTACGTGTATTTTCTTCTTTTATTCCGCTTTCTTTTTTACGCTTTCTGATATAAACAAGTACTATGAGATACACGATAACTGCGATAACACCGCCTGCGATTATAAAGCCATACTGATTACTAAGCACTCTTTCAGCACCAAAGGTGTAGATAAAAATGTGAGGAAATCTGGCGATAAAGGTGATTATTATCCAAGTAAGTAATCCCTCCTTTGAGTAATATCCAAGCCAAGCGTAGGTATCCTTGGGGAGTGGCAGAAGCATAAACATTATGTGCACCAGTTTAGGACTGCTTTTATCGATCAGCTCTTCTACCTTCAAAAGCTTCTCCTCAGGGAAAAGAAAGCATAACAGATTTCTTCCATACTTTTTTCCTAAAAGGAAAGCCACTGTGTTTGCTATTGTTGCAAACAGGTCGCAGATAAGTGCTCCCTTAAAGCCTCCAAACACAAAACCTGCACCAAGATAAAAAGGAAGTCCCGGAATACAGGTTGATAGCGTCTGCAGGAAAATGAATAAGCCAAAGACCAGGATCCCCACTACTCCTTTATCATCTATATAGCTCTGTAGCGCGTCTAAATCCCCTACAAAGGTTATCATCGGCCTTCCTATAAAGAAATATACTCCAAGCAGAATTATGGCGATAAAACCGATAATAATTGCTGTTCTTATGACGCTCTTTTCTTTAAACAAGGTTTCTTTGTTCATTTCTTTTTGGCTGCTTCCAAGCTGAAGGCTTTAAATCCACTTCAGCCTTTTTATTCTCTCTTTCATATTAAGACAGCTTTATAAAATCTGCCTTTACATCTATAATACAATAATCGGATATAATAATAAAAAAATATTAGTTAAGGAATTTATATGGGAAACAGATCACTGGATTTTCTTGAAATGATAAAGAACGGGGCCGGTAACAGTCCGTCAACTGCTAGTATCAAGGATACATCAAAAGTAAAACAGATGGTGAAAAATAGTGAGGCTACAGAAAAGCCCGCCACAAAGCCACTAGAAAATACTGTCTTGAAACGCTCTATATCCAGGAAGCCTGCTGCAAGCACAATTGCAGTAATAGATACAGAAACAAACTGGAACGACGAAGTAATGTCCATTGGGGTTGCTCTTGCAGATGCCAAGACCTTCAAGTGCGTAGAAGCAAAGTACTACATCATCGATCCTGAATACAGAAAAGGCGGCATGTATTCAAATGTTTTAAACCTTGTTAAGAGCATCCCCAGCGTTGTCACTTCACGAGATGATGCAATGTCAGATATAAGAGGCTGGCTTGATTCAAAGAACAACACGAAGCTTTTCGCCTACAATGCTAAATTCGACTACGGACATATGGATGAGCTTTCCTCTTATGAATGGTTCGATATTATGCGCCTTGCTGCCTACAAGCAGTACAACTCTTCCATCCCGGAAAATGCCGAGTGCTGCAAAACAGGACGACTTAAACGCGGTTACGGAGTGCAGGACGTACTCAGAATGCTCTCCTGCGATTTCACCTACTGCGAAACTCACAATGCAGTTCTTGACGCTATGGACGAACTAAAGATTGTAGAACTGATGGGTCATGATCTGGGTGTATACGAAATCGCAAGACTTTGATCAGACTAATTAAGAATTGCAGAAAAAAACTCACCTCCATCACAGAGGTGAGTTTTAATAATTTTGTCTCAATGACATAATCGCTAAATTTCCCGGATCATGCCTTCTGTATGTTCTGCAGCATCTCAATGGCAGTCTTGCCTTCTGCTACAGTAATAGTCATTGTAGGGGCTTCGTATTTTCCAAGAAGTCTATAACGCATCTCTTCCGGATGGTTATACAGCTGATCCATAATGCGATCGAATGCTATCTTCCATTCCATAGTATTTATCTCCTCTATCTAATGCAGGTCCCCACCTGCTAACACGACGTCTCCCCCCTATCAACGTCAATTTTTAGATGCAGACATAATCATAATCGAAATGACTTTATCCTTCAAGAGACAAATGCTTAATTATTTGTGAAAAAACTATTATTTCTTTGTATATTTTGACCTAAGCCCTAAAAGAACTACAACCATTACTACAATTCCAAAAGGAAGTGTTATAGGCCAGGTTGTCTTCACATGGAATACTACATTGACCAAACCACTTACGAAATATACAAAGCATGAAACAGCAGCTGCTGTAAGTGCGTAAGGAAGCTGTGTTGATACGTGTTTGATATGATCGCACTCTGCTCCGGCACTTGCCATGATAGTTGTATCTGAAATAGGTGAGCAATGATCTCCGCAAACAGCACCTGCCATACAAGCGGAAATTGACATGATCATAAGCTCATTACCAAGGTCAGCGCCAAATACATTTACTACTATAGGAATAAGAATACCAAAGGTTCCCCATGATGTACCTGTAGCAAATGCAAGGAAAGCTCCGATAAGGAATACAATTGCAGGAAGAAGGCTCATGATAGCCTGATTGTCAGCAATGTTTTCAACTATTCCTGCAACATAAGTAGCTGCGCCAAGTGAGTCTGTCATAGACTTAAGTGTCCAGGCAAAGGTAAGGATCAAAATAGCAGGAACCATGCTCTTAAATCCCTCAGGGATAGCATTCATGCACTCGTTAAAGCTAAGAACCTTAGTAGCTATCATAAAGATGATTGTAAGAACAAGTGCTACTACTGAACCATATACAAGACCTACAGATGCATCTGAATTTGAGAAAGCATCGATAAAGCTCTCGCCTTCAAAGAAACCACCTGTGTAGATCATTCCAACTATGCAGCTTACAATAAGAGCTACTATAGGAAGAACAAGGTGTATAACCTTACCTTTTCCGGAAACCGGAGGATGAGGCTGGTCTTCAGCACCTGTCATACTTGAATGATCTGCTTTCTTTTCCTTTTCCTTAAGCTTCTTCTGGATTTCGCCAAGCTCAGCTTTTCTCATCGGGCCATAATCGAAATTAGCAAAGGTCAGAGTGAGCATCATTACAATTGTCAAAAGAGCATAGAAGTTATAAGGAATAGCTCTGATAAAAAGTGTAAGTCCGTTTGCTCCATCAACGAAACCAGTTACTGCTGCAGCCCATGAAGAAATAGGTGCAATTATACAAACAGGAGCTGCTGTTGCATCGATAAGATATGCCAGCTTTTCTCTAGAAATCTTGTGCTTATCAGTTAAGGGTCTCATAACTGAGCCTACTGTAAGGCAGTTGAAATAGTCATCAATAAAAATGAGGCAGCCAAGAACGATTGTAGCCACCTGTGCTCCGGCTTTGGTCTTAACATGTTCCACTGCCCATCTTCCAAAGGCTGCAGAACCACCGGCACGGTTCATTAGCATTACCATACTTCCCAGTATTACAAGGAAAATCAGGATGCCCACATTCCATGAGTCAGAGAGCTGCCCTATCATGCCATCTACGAATACATGCTGCATTGTACCGGCAAAGCTGAAATTGGAATAAAGAAGTCCACCAA
>JAEEGL016321499.1_pt1 | contig 15791 bp, 8 predicted proteins | sample 9134231 | NCBI WGS metagenome assembly JAEEGL01 (sample SAMN16246548, study PRJNA631951) | gut metagenome | biome: gut microbiome; feature: rumen; material: fiber-attached | host: Bos | place: Iran: Karaj | collected 2018-10
CAGAAACTAGTTTACCTAAGAATTCACCACTTTTAATTTGTGGATAATAATCAAATGTTAACTTTTTATAAGCAAGCATATTATACTTTCTTACAGATCTTTCAATTTTACGAAACTCATTTTCATTTTGATATTCAAAGATATAATTTTGTTTCATCAAAACCACCCCTAACTTCATGGATTACCCTTCTTATCCATTTCGTAAACATATTATAGCATACTTTACATTATTTGTCAACATTTTTTATTTTTTATGTAGATTATACCCCATTTTGTGATTTTAACACTTTTTATTTCTTGACACTTTTTTATATAAAAATTAAAAGAAGTATTATTAAATACTTCCCTATTTATTCATTAAACATTTCATTTAATTCATCTTCATTTATTATTTTAATACCTAATTCTTGAGCTTTATTATATTTACTACCAGGGTTTTCCCCTAATACTAAATAATCGGTTTTCTTACTTACTGAATCAACTACTTTACCACCATCTGATTCTATTTTATCTTTATAATAATCTCTACTTTGAGATAAAGTTCCAGTTATTACAAATGTTTTATCAGTAAATAAATCATTACCAATTGTCTCTTGCCCTAGATATTCCATATTAATACCATGAGATTTTAATTTGTTAATTACTTCAATGTTTTTTTCATCTTTAAAATAATCTTTAATACTAATAGCGATAATATTACCAATATCTTTAATATTAACTAATTCATCAAATGATGCATTAATTAAATTATCTAAAGTATGATACTTTTTAGCTAATAATTTTGCAGTTCTTTTACCAACATTTTTTATTCCTAAAGCACATAATAGTCTCTCTAAAGAATTATGTTTACTGTTATTTATTCCATCAATCAAATTAGCAATACTTTTTTCACCAAAGCCTTCTAATTCTTTTAATTCTTCTCGATATTTACCTAATTCATAAAAGTCTGAAATATCTTTAATATATCCCATATTATAGAAGTCTTCAATTATTTCATCACCAAGTCCATCAATATTCATGGCATCTCTTGATGCATAATATATAAGTCTTTCTATGTTTCTAGCAGGACAATGATTATTTGGACAATAGTGGTGTGAATCCTTCTTAATTAATGGGGTATTACAGATTGGACAATTAGTTATCATTTGAAAAGGAATACTATCTTCTTTTCTTCTTTCTAGTTTAACTTCCACTACTTCGGGAATAACATCCCCTGCTTTTCTAATGGATACAACATCTCCTACACGGACATCTTTTTCTATACAGTAATCTTCATTATGTAATGTTGCTTTAGATATTAATGAACCCGCAACATGAACTGGATCAAAGATAGCATTTGGAGTTATTTTTCCAGTTCTACCTACCGTAAACTTTATTTCTTTTAATGTAGTTAATACTTCTTTAGCTGGAAATTTATAAGCAATTCCCCATTTTGGTACACGTGATGTGTAGCCAAGTTTTTCTTCATCAGATAAGTCATTTACTTTAAGTACTACTCCATCTATTTCAAAAGCCAAATTATCTCTTATTTTACCTAATTCATCAATATAGGTAATTATTTCTTTGGCATCATGTGCTACTTTATTTAATTTATAATTAGTAACAAAACCTAATTCTTTTAAATAGTCTAATGATTCAATTTGGGTTTTAATTCCATAATCACTTGGATTAGGAATAAAGTATGCCATATAATCAAGTTCACGTTTAGCTGTTATTTTACTATCCAATTGTCTTACTGAACCAGCGGCAGCATTTCTAGGATTAGCAAATAAATTCTCACCATTTTTAAGCCTCTCTTCATTAACTTTATTGAATGCCCGCTTACTCATATATATTTCACCACGTACTTCAATATCAATAGGCTTATTTAATTTTAATGGAACAGTTTTTATTGTCTTAACATTTAAAGTAATATCTTCGCCAACAACACCATCACCACGTGTAGCGGCTCTAACTAATACACCATTTTGATACAGTAATGAACCAGATAAACCATCCATTTTTGGTTCTACCGTATATATTGGATTATTAATTACTTTCTTTACTCTTTCATCAAAAGCAATTATTTCTTCTTCATTAAAGATATCATCAAAAGATAACATTGGTGTTTGATGAGTTACTTTATTAAACTTTTCTTGAGCTTCTCCACCTACTCTATTTGTTGGTGAATTTGGTAGTTTATATTGTGGATACTTTGCTTCTAAGGAAAGTAATTCTTGATATGCATCATCATATTCTTGATCCGTAATCGTTGGACTATCTAATACATAATACTCATAACTTGCCTTATTTATTAAATCAACTAATTCTTTAATTCTTTTTTCTATTTCCATAAATTACTTGGATATACTCCTTCATCAATTAGTTTATTAATTTCTGATACTACATGTTCTTTATCTTCACGATAAGTAACACCTAACCATTTATCAGTTGATTCTAACACATGCATCTTAACCCCATCTTTTATTTCATCAAAAACAACATCAGGAATTAAATACTCACACATTAATAAATTATCTTTATTCTTTTCAAAGAATAATGGAAAATCATGTTCTAATCGATTAAATATACGTGGGGTAAAACCAAAGAAATTCATTGATACTAAACTATCTGGTTCTACTTCAAAACTATCTCTTCCATCAAGTGGACTAGCAACTATTTTATCATCAACTTTCTCTATTGAACTTTCAATAATATTAGTTAATAATCCATCGCTACTTTCACAAACACCACGCTTTACACTACCATTTTCCGTCATTGTGTTTGCAACACGGAATGCTACCATTGCATAATCATCAGTTTCATTATTATTAAAGTATTCTGCTATTTTCATATATGCATCTCTACCATAGAAATCATCTGAATTAATCATTACAAAGTTTCCCGTAACATCATTTTTACATGCAAGCACAGCATGAGCTGTTCCCCATGGTTTTGCACGTTCTTCTGGTATTTCTACTTCTTCTGGAATATCACCAATTCTTTGAAATGCATAACTAACTGGTATTTTTCCTTCAATACGTTTTCCTACTGTTTCACGAAATAAGTCATATATTTCATCTTTAATTAAGAAAACTACTTTAGTAAAACCTGCATTAATAGCATCATAAATAGAATAATCTAATAAGAATTCACCATTTGGTCCAATTGGTTCTACTTGTTTAAGACCTCCAAAACGACTGCCCATTCCTGCTGCTAAAATAACTAAAGTTAAATCTTTTTTCATAATCCACCTCTATCTTTTATTTTACTACATTCGTATCTATTTCGCTACTTATTTTACGATAATCTTCCGCAAATTTATTACATTTAGATATAATATTATCGAGCTGCGCATTTAAAGGAGTTTTATCTACTAATCCGACGATAAATTGTGTATCATCATATCTTCGCCAGTTATTTTCTAGCTGATTACTTAATTCTTGATTATCGGGTATTTTTGCTGCCACAAAGAATTTATTATTATTTAAAGAAAATTTGAGTGCAAATGATATAGAACTATCAATTGTATTTAAATACTTTTCTTTGAAACATTTTAAAAAATAAGCAACAGTGTTACTGTGATAATTTCCTAATTCACTTAAGTTTATTTTCATACCCTCATCAACGATTTGATCTTCCGAGATATCATCTAAAATATCTAAACCTAATTCAGCGATAACATCAAGTAATTCAAAGAAATCATAATCACTATCATCTTTTATCATTTTTCCATTTTTATCTAAAAAACGATGAACATTAAGAAATGCTTTAGCAATTGTTAATGATGGAATTGGCCTTGAAAACAATTCTTCTGCATTTTTACAGTTAAAAGTTTTATTAACCATAAATAAATCATCAGTTAAATGAACGCTTTCAAGTGTTATTCCTTTATCTTCATCTATTTCATCTATTTCATCAATTGACATTAATGCATGAGTAAAAGATTTCTCTTCTAAATCATGACTATCCCATGTTGGATCTGACATATATATTCCATCAATTCCATATTTTTCATCAATTAAATGAATTAAAAGCCTAATATGATTGTCAGATTTCAAACCACCATCACGAACAACAACCTCCCATTCAAAAACGTCACCTATTCCCATACGATTTAATAATTCTCTTAATATATTAACAAATCCGACACAAACAATGTATGCAGGTTTATCCCCTTGACTAATATCATAAACTGATCGAGATACATTCCATGGCATTTCACTGTCTTCCTTAACATATTTTCCAAAGTTTTTTGCCATTAAATATGCAGCTAAAAATTTTTCAAGTGGTGATAAACTCTTAATTTCACCATCAATACCTATAGTATCTTCAACAGATTTAGCATATAAATCAAGTTTTTCTTCACTTTGAACAATACTTTCATACGTATAAACTGGTCTCTCATAAATACGAAGATCTTCAACATACTGATTATCAATTGGACATATTCGCAAATGATCACCAACAATTTTTCTTACCTTATTAATAAAATCCATATCAACTCTTGGCATCGATATAATAATATTGGAGTTAATTTCACCTAGCTTATCTATTATTTCTAATACTCTATTTTGTTCTTTTGGATCATTAGAATCAAGATTATAATAGATATCCTCTTCTTTAATAATTGCGTTTATATCATAATTATCAGTATTTAATTCATCAGCAACACATTTAAGAGAAACATTATATTCATTCTTATACTTATAATATAATTTATGCAATTTATCTTTTGGATATAAATTATGGTGAAATATTTCACTCATTAATTTTGCATCACATCTAATATTCATAATGAATTGTTCTAGTCTATCTTTTTTATACATAACATTGTCTTCAATGAAATAATAATCATCCATTGTAAAAATATAGTTTACTTTTTGACAATAATCTATTATTTTATTATAAACCTCATCATCTACTTCAGTAATATAAATAATATTACTAATATCTTTGGCAATTGCCCCTAGTGGATCGATATTTATAAGATAAGCTTCATAATTGCTTATATCTCCTAGTTTTATTTTACCTAAAGTTTCTAATCTCTTAATACGAGTTAATACTTCATTTAATTTATTAAAATCATGACGATTAAAGCATAAATAATCAAGTAAGAATTCTAATCCAGCAATATATATTTCATCTTGACTTAATATTGCATCAAATAATTGATCAAAATCTTCCATCGTTAATGATTCACCATATGATTTTAATTTACGTTCTGTAATACGCGAAAGATCTTGAAGAAAATAACGGGTAACAAATATTCTATTTCGACAGTATTGTCCTAAGTGTTTTTCTAAATCTTCATTACTATTTAATATTTTCTCTAATTGTTTACTTACTTTCATATAGCAATTGCTCCCATTCTTAATTCATTGAATGTTTTGTCAAACTTTTCACAAGCTTTAATGATATCATCTATTTGATCTTTAACTGGACGACCATCAAAATTATATATACGGAATTGTGGATTATTTCCGTTCATATCACATTGATATACTTTGCTTAACTTATTACGCTCATACGCATTATCCAAGTCCGGAGATGAATAAATATAATATTCTTCTTTTTCCATATCATAGCCAAATGAAAAATAAGTATCTAACATAAATTTAGATATTTTTGATTCTATTCTTTCGGCATAAACATTTAAGAGCATAAAAACTACTTCCTTAGGTGTGTAATACTCTTTCATTAAACTTATTGGCATAGCCAAAGCTTCTTCTGCCATTTTATCATAATCAAATTTATTAAGATAAGCAAGTTTTCTTTCCATATTAAGTTCACAAGCAGTTGCATAAAAGTCAAGTGCACTATAATCATCATCACTTTTAACCATTTTTTTATTTTTATCTAAGAAATAATTAACGGATAAATAAGCTTTAACAAATGCATCTGGTTCAATAGGTTTAGAAAACAATTCATCAACATTATAAATATTAAAAGCATCGATAATCGAATGATTATCAATATATAACCCTTCTGATGATATTCCTCTTGCTTCATCAATCTTTTTAATTTCTGGACGAGACAAAAGAAAATAGTTATAAGTGTTTTTTGGTAAATTATTATCCCATTTACTATCCCATGTCGGATCTGACATATATATTCCATCTATACCATATTTTTCATCTTTAAGATAAATTATTAATCTTGCATGATCATAATATAGTGAATCATTTTGTATCCTAACTGGCCAATAAAGTGCAGTTTTTATTCCCATTCTTTCTAATAGTTCGATAAGTAAATTAACATAACCCGCACAAACTATTTTAATTTCACCATCTTGGTTAGTAATATCATAAACTGATCGAGATATATTCCATTCATTAGGATCTTCTTCCATTGCATATTTAGCAAAACTAGTAACTAACTTATATGCAGCTAGATACTTCTCAAAAGGAGATAAATGTTTTATATCACCATCTTTATCAAGACAATCAGCAGTTGTTCTGGCATATAAATCTAACTTCTCTTCACTTTTTTTAATACTTTCATAAGTATATGTCGGTACATTATAACGATTTAAATCTTCTACTTCTTGATTAGCGAGTGGACTAATTCTTAATTTATCACCTAAAATATCATGTGCCTTATTAACAAAGTCCATATCTACTCTACTCATTATTAGAATAACTAATTTATCAAACTTATTATTTTTATCAGCTAATTTTTTAAAGAATTCTAACTTTTCTTCTTTTGATATTTTATTATCCACATTATCACAATCATAAAATACATCCTCGTCTTTAAGTATTGTATCTAACGATAAACTATTATGATTCAAATGGTTAATTATAGTATCAATTATTATATTATGTTCATTTTTGTATTTATAATATAATTCATACATCTCTTCTTTTGAGAAAACGGTATCATAATAAAAACTATTAATTAATGACTGATCACATTGACAGTTATATAATAAATATTTAAATAATTCTTTATTATCATATATCCCATTTCGAATAAGAAAAAGTGAAACTTTATGATTTAATAGATAGCCACTATTTGCACATATATTTAAGATTTTAGAGAATTCTTCACTATTTACTTTATCAAGAAACAAAATATTACTAGGATTCTTTAATACTGCACCAACGGGATCATTATTAAAGATTACTTTTTTATATATATCAAAATCTTCAGGATTAGCTTTCCCCTCTTTACCTAATTGTTCAATATTAACAATTAATTTATCTATTCTATCTCTTACTGAAGCATCTTTTTTATATTCACGATATAAAGAATGACAAAGTTCATTTATGGCATCAATATTTAATTTATGTTTAAATAGTTCATCTAACATTTCAAGCATATCATCAGTAGTTAAAACAAAATTAAAAATACTTACTCTTTGTTTAACCATACGATTAGGATCTTGTAAAAAGTAATGTTTTAAAAATGTCGCATTATGGAGATATTCTTTAAAATAATTTGATAAATCAACATTACTATTAATAATATTTTCTAGTTCTTTATCCATAGAACCTCCCATATTTTTTATTCTTCTATTTTATGCAAACTTGGATGATTTTTCATTAGTATTTTGATCCCATATGGCATCTTAAAAGCTACTTTAACAACACTTTTTTCAACAGTAATTACTTTACCTGTTCCAAAGATATCATGATAAACAAAATCATTTGCTTGATAATTACATTCGCTATCATCTAATAAAGTCTTCTTTGGCTCATTAGTCTTAATTACTTTTTCTTCTTTATTTACTACATCAATTAACTGATCATCCATTTCATTAATAAATCTACTTACAATATTTGCTTGTTCTTGACCATATAATATTCTACTTCTTGCGTTAGTAATATATAATTTAGTTTTAGCTCGTGTTATGGCTACATAACAAAGTCTTCTTTCCTCTTCGATTTCTAAATTAGAATTCATGGCATTGATGTGAGGAAACAAACCTTCTTCAAGACCAGTAATAAATACATAATCAAACTCAAGCCCTTTAACCGCATGAATAGTCATTAATGTAACTCGATTAGTTGAATCAGTTATTTCAGTATTATCACTTATTAAACTAATTTCATATAAAAAGTCAGGTAGAGATATTAAACCATACTTATCTTCAAATGATTTAGTAATAGATTTAAACTCTTCTAAGTTTTCTAATCTTGTTTCCGCTTCAACACTATTTTCACTTTCTAATTCACTTTTAAGACCAGATTTATCTAGTACTAAATCTACTAATTCAGTTAAACTTAGTTTACTGCTTTCTTTCATTAAATCTAAAATAAGATTTTTAAATGTTAAAGCTTTCCCTTCGGTTATTGCATCAAATAAACTAATTCCTTCCTCATTACTTTTTTCAATAATATCTTCAATAGTTTTATTACCAATACCACGTTTTGGAGTATTAATTATTCGAAGTAAACTAATCGCATCTCTTGGATTATTAATTACTTTTAAATATGCCATTAAATCTTTTATTTCACGTCTTGCATAAAAGTTAATTGCGCCAATTAAACGATATGGAATATTTCTTTTCAAAAACTCTTCTTCAAATAATCTTGATTGTGCATTAGTACGATATAAAACAACAATATCATCAAGTGAAACATTATCTTTTAATTTATTAATTTCATCGGCAACAAACTTTATTTCATCAAGTCCATTCTTAGCTCGATAATAAGTTACTTTATCACCAATTCCCTTAACTGATTCTAATTCTTTTTCATGTCTTAACTTGTTATTTTTAATAACAGAATTTGCAATATCAAGAATAACTTTAGTACTACGATAATTCTTTTTTAAGATAATAGTTTTACATAGTTTATAATCTTTTTCAAAGTTTAAGATATTTTTAAAATTAGCTCCACGAAACCCATAGATAGCTTGATCAGAATCACCTACTACACATATATTTTGATAGCGATTTGCCAGTAGTTTAGTTAAAACATATTGAGCTTCATTAGTATCTTGATATTCATCAATTAAAATATATTTAAATCTCTCTTGATATTTTTCTAAAATATTTTTGTTTTCTCTAAATAGTTTTATTGGTAAAACTAGTAAATCATCAAAATCAACTGCGTTATCATTTAATTTTTCTTTTTCATACTCTTGATATACTTTTACCACCATTTGTTCAAAATCATCACGAGCATATTTAACATAACTATCACTAGTTACTAAATCGTTTTTTAAACTACTTATTTTATTATGAAATGATTTTGGAGTATGTTTAACTGGATCAATATCAAGTCTTCTTAATACTCTTTTAATAGCCGTTATACTATCTTCAACATCAAAAATAGCAAAATTATTATCTAAACCAAGAAGATTAGCATTTTCTCTTATTAATCGTAAACCAAATGAATGGAAAGTAGATATTTGCATTGAATTAGCTTCTCCACCGACTAATTTAATTACTCTACTTTTCATTTCTGCTGCTGCTTTATTTGTAAAAGTAATAGCTAATATATTATAGGGACTAATCCCTTTATCAATTAAATTAGCTATTCTTGTGGTTAATACTTTGGTTTTACCACTACCTGCCCCCGCTAATACTAATAGTGGTCCATTTAAGTATTCTACGGCTTCTTTTTGTTCTTCATTTAATGTATCTATTTTCATCATACTACCTCATTATAATTATATCATAAAAGGTATATATACAAAAGAAAAAAGTAGATTATTCCGTAAAATAACCTACTTCAGGTATTGTTTGATCTCCACCAATTACATTAATTATTTTATTAGAGTTTCTATCTTTATAAAATAAAGCTACTGATCCACCACCATCTAAGTTCATTGCAGTCTTACAACCAAGTTTCATAAACTCATCAACAGCTCTATTTCTTGTTGAATATCGCGATGAGAATAATAGATAATTATTATCATTAACTTGACATATTATTTGTAAGCCAAGAGTATCACTCATTCCGCCTGGCATACTGGTAATAATATTAGTTTTTTGATAGTTTTCAATTAATGGTGCAGCAAAAGTAAAGGTATTTCTAATTCCTGAATTAATTACATTTTGTGACCAAGCTAATTTTTCACTTGTGTTATTCGTTTTTTTATCTTCAAAAACTAATAGTTGATTATTCTTATTAACTCCGATGGTATACCATGTTTTAACTGCATATTCATAAGCATTACGAATTACTTTACCATCAGTAATAACTAATGAACCAACACTAGTTCGATCATATTTAGGATAAGCACGTACCGAATCAGCATCAAATCTATCTTTCAAATAGAAAGCACTTGCATTAAAACCAACCATAATTTTATTATTTAAATTCTTCTTTTCCGTAGCTTGAGTTAATAATTCTTTTGGTTGATAAAGTTTTACTCCATATTCTGGTGAATCATATTTATTTAACTGACTATAAGCATCCTTTACCCAGATGTAAGTTAAATAAAAACTATTTTTATTTACAATATATGTCTTAAATGTATCTGAATTTCCTTCAAAAACAATATTTTCATATGATTGAGGCTTTAATTGAGGATAATATCTATTATCCGTTATTTGGCATGTTATTTTACTAATATTGCCTGCTTTATCCTCTAATTCAACATAAATATTATCTGATGTTTTATTATTGATTTGAAATTGATTACTATATAATGTTTTAATAAGTTCATTATCTAAGTAATATCGATATATTAATTCATCTTCAGTAGTATTTATATTAATTAGTGTATTATCAAGATTAAGTGTACTATGGCATTCGCCGATAGGCAATTCCTTATCAATATTATTAATAACTATAGTCTTTTCAAATACTTCATTTTTAGTATTATAAGCTATAAACTTATATGAACCATTTTCTCCTACTCTATAACTAGTTATATTTTCTCTTGAAATAGTTTCATCTGGTAAAAGTAAATAATCAAACTCCATTCCATCAACAATAATATCAATTACGATATCTTGATTAGTAATTTTATCATTATTAACTTCATATTTAATATCTAAACTATAGTTAACTGCTTCTTTTATTTCAACATAACGATATTCAATATAATCATCAATTTGATATATAACTTTATATACTCCTCTAGTATTCTCTATTATTTCATTTTTAATAACTACTTCACTTGATACATCAACATTATTTTTATAAGCAATAAAGCCTGGTTCAATATATTCTTCTCCATTATCTAAAATAATATATTTATCACCAATTAAATCAATTCGATATACTGGTTTTTCTTCTTTTTTATTAAATAAGAAAAATAGAATACTAACTATTATAATAAATACAATAATTATTATATAAATTAAATTATTATTAGTTTTCAAACGTTTCACAATCAGTACCACTAGCATTATAATCTGAGTTTGGACATATTAAGCATACTTTATAAGTAAATGAATCAACATTTCCTACAACAGTTCTAGTTACATCAACATAACTTGTTGAACATAAATCATTTTTGTTTTTTGGATTAACAAATGTTTCTATTTCCAAATCAGATAAAGATAGTCTTTTTGTTTGTCCGACACTAGGAAAATAACTTGCTTTAGCAGGATCAGTTAAAGACTCTAACATAATATGTATTGCTTGTGCATGCATCGTATTTTCATAAGCTTTAAAAGCTTTTATTCTACTATTTTCAACAACTCCAGAATATGATATAACTGCAATACCAGCAATTAAAGCAATAACAGCAATAACAGCTAATAATTCAACTAAAGTAAATCCTTTTTTATTCATGTTTATCACCTACAATTTCTTTTATTTTCGTAATTAGTTTCTCTTCAGTAAAGCCAAAATAATCTAATATATCTTCTTTTTTAGCACTTTTACCAAATTCATTAATACCAATTACATTTTTAGTAAAACGATAATAATAATCACTAACACCATAAGTAATAGCTATACTTTTCTTATTTGGAATAAGAGATAATTCACTATTTAAATAATTCTTTTTACAAGGCATACTAACAATTCTAGTATCAAAACCTTCTGCATTAAGTCGATCACCAATTTTAATTGTAATACCAAGTTCTTCCCCATTACTAATTAAAGTAATAAAGTTACTTGTTTCTTCTTTTTTAAGAATATATGCACCATCTTCAATACGACTATTCTTAGTTAATTCACTTATTCCTTTATTATCTCTTGGTAAAACGAGTACACTAGGATGATTACTCTTAAGAATATCACGATAACTGGCTAATAATTCATTAACATCATATGGTCTATATACATACAAGTTAGGAATTAATTCAAGGGAAGCAAGTTGTTCAATCGGTTCATGCGTAATACCATCCTCACCTACGGTTATTGAATCATGAGTGAAGATATAGATAACTGGTAAATTCATAATTGCACTCATTCGAATAGCTGGACGTAAATAATCAGAAAAAACTAGGAAAGTACTACCAAAACTACGGAGTCCAGAAAGAGCCATTCCATTCATAATTGCCCCCATTGCATGTTCTCTAATACCAAAATTAATATTACGACCATTATATGAATTATCTAAGAAATCTTTTTCTTTTTTAAGTCTTGTTTTACAAGATGATGATAAATCGGCACTACCACCCATTAATTGTGGAAAAATAGCACTAATACTATTTAAAATATTACCAGATATATCACGTAATGAGAGATCTTCATATTCAAAATCAATATTACCTAAATTATATGTAGTATCTAAATTAAATAGCTTATCAATCTTTTCTTTTTCACTTTCTTTTAGTGAACTATATTTTCTCTCATAATCACGAAGTACTAAATACATTCTTGTATCAATTATTTTCTTAAGATATTCAACGGAATCATTACTTAAAGTAAATGGACTTTCGTACATATCTAGTTTATCTTTAATAGCTTTTATATCTTCTTTAGCAAGTGGTTTACCATGAACTATATTAGTATTTTCATCTTTAGAATATTTGCCAATTATAGTTTTACAAATAATAATAGTTGGCATAGGGCTTTCATGAGCCCTAGCAATCGCATAATCAATTTCTTTAATACTTTCACCATCAACAACTAAGATATTGAAGTTTAAAGCTTTAAATCTTGTTATAACATCTTCTGTTGATGATGTAGATAATTTACCATCTAAGGTAATACCATTACTATCATATAAAATAATTAATTTATTAAGTTTTAGTTTACTAGCTAAGGCCATAGCCTCATAACTAATACCCTCTTCTAAATCACCATCACCACATAAAACATAAGTATAATGATTAATTAAGTCTTTATTATAAGTTGCATTTAAATAACGTTCTGCAATAGCCATACCAACACTAGATGCAATACCTTGTCCTAAAGGACCTGTAGACATATCAATAAATGGTGTTGTTATCTCTGGGTGACCTGGAGTAATACTATCTAATTGTCTTAAACTTTTAACATCATCTAAACTTAATGCTCCTAACATATAAAGCATTGAATACATTAGTGGTGCACCATGACCTGCTGATAAAATGAATCGATCACGATTATACCAATTAGGATTATTTCGATCAAATGATAAATGTCTTGCATATAAAGTATAAAGAATAGTAGCTGCACCAAGACATATACCAGGATGACCTGATTTAGCATTATCAATCATATCAATAGATAAACATCTTAGATGACTAACTATCTTATAATCTTCTTTATATTCATCAACATTATTTTTAATTTTCTTAAAAATCATATTATCACTCCTTTATTCTATTACGTATGGATCAAGTACTGTTCCAGTTCCACTTTTGATCATTTGACCCGGCTTAATTGAGATTGCAGGACGAAGTCCATCCGCATTAATTACAACATTACTAGAAATGTATCCAACATTAAATACACTGAACATCCTTGCACTACCATCAAAAGAGCCAGGAGACATAGACCAATAATTATTACCATTTAATAAATAAAATGTCGAATCAATTCCTCCTTTTCCTCCAGCTAATGTTATCTCGTCGCTTGTTAATAAAGCTATTGGATAAGTTAAATCTTGATTTCCTTTTACATTACTTACTGTAAAAGCATCATTTTTATTATCACAACCTAAATACGGCACATTAGTATAGTATGCCCTATTATCAGGTGAATAGTACAAGTTTCCTGATGATACACCCCCATTTGGATCCCATCCAGCTTTTTTTGATAAACTTCTATCGTTACACCATATGGTATCTTCTAATTTATTAGTTACTCCTGCCATGTTTGCTGCATACCATGTGTCTATTTGAGCTTTCGCATTTGAATCTATTGTATTTGTTTGCATTTTATTTATAGCATCTTCAATGCTTTCACCATTTGTTAACTCTATGTAATAATTTGAATCATAATAATATCTTATACTTTCACATGTTCCGTCACTTTGATTTATATTACATGTATAATGACGTGTTCCAGTATAACTAAATGTTGCATCTGTTAAAGTATATAGTCCATTTGCATAAGTAAAACCATTACCAAAAAATGCACCACTTATTGGTTGAGAATATTTTCCTTCATATACTGTCCCCCACATATATCCATTATATGCAAGTGAATTAGGTAAATTATTTTCTGAAAATGAAAATGTATTTGTACCATTTAATGAAATTTGAGCATTTGTTCCTGGATTATCACATCCATATCCCATCTCTTCATTTGGATAGACCATTTTTACTTTTATTGTGGTTGGGCTCTCATTAGTTCCTGTTCCATAATATGTCATTTTTATAACATCATCAGCTGTTAAAGTCCCATATGTATACGAAAAATTCAAAGGTTTACCCCAACTATTTCCAGTTTGATAAACCATAGTAGTATTATTATATAATGTTATATATGCTTGACCTGTTGTGCTTGTGGTCCCTGTAATATACATTATATAACCATCTCTTGCTGGAACTTTAAAGTTTATTTCCAATGGTGAATTATAAGTTCCTTCACTACCTGTTATTGTTCTTGTCCAAGTATTATCAGTATCATCAAATGCAAAATTACCTGCATTTGTAATAAAGGTATAGTCACTTTCTGAAAGCGGTGACTTATTTGCAGTAAAAGAACCATTGTATATCAATTTAACTCCGCCAGTATCGGTTGTTCTAACCGCCTTCCAACAATAATTATTGAAAACAACATTATTATCCTCTACAGCACCACGATAGTAAACTATTGGATAATCATCACTTTCTGTTCCTGCTCGCATGTAAATACCTTTTCCATTAGTGTCACTTGAAACTGCTCCAAAATCTATTCCACTTGATGCACTTACATAGGTACTTGATACATTATCCATCACTGCATTTTTTCTCATTATCATTTCAAGTGATTCATTTACCCATATTCCTTCATTAGCTTCCACTCTAATCTTAAATGATGCACCATTTGTTGATAAATCATTCCATTCAGTAGTAGTTAACACAGTTTTTCCTTCGGCTTGAGCATTAGTTGTTCCCATATTGTCAGACTCTGTTCCATCATAAGTATCACTAATTAGTATTTTATTCTTATCAAGATATGCAGTTATAGTTATTGTTCCATCTACACCTTCTATTACTCCAGATGTAGTATTAGGTTTAACATAACCTACTAATAACATTTCATCACCAGTGATAGTATCTCCCATTAATCTCTTATAAATACTAGCATTTTTTGATTCTCTTGCCGTAAAATAATTATCATTTGATGTCCCTAATCCATTCGATACACTTACATCAATACTTATTGGTAAATTAGAAATATTAGAATCAACTATACTTACTAAGTATTCAAGTCCATCAGGATAATCAGTATCTCCTGTTATATCAATAGAATATGTTCCTACTTTTGTAGGATCAGACATATCAGTAGCGTTACTTGGATCTATTGGGAACAAATTACTTA
>JAEEGL016602742.1_pt1 | contig 15791 bp, 7 predicted proteins | sample 9134231 | NCBI WGS metagenome assembly JAEEGL01 (sample SAMN16246548, study PRJNA631951) | gut metagenome | biome: gut microbiome; feature: rumen; material: fiber-attached | host: Bos | place: Iran: Karaj | collected 2018-10
CGTGCCGGTGACACCCGACGCAAAGCCCGTCAGGCGAACATGGATAAGCCCCGTCTGGGAGTCCTTGCTGCCCGTGATGGTGGCATAGTGGAAATTCCCCTGGTCAAACTCCAGGGCGCTGGCACCGAGGGTGCAGAGCAGAATGGTCAATAAAAGGAAAAGTCGTTTCATAATCATAGCTAACAATTAATTAGTAATATTGTACATTTCGGGTACAAAGGTACAAAAAAAGAGAAAAATGAACGCTACTCATTATTAATAAATGTTAAGCAGTACAAAAACGGGGGGGAAGCCCCCTCCAACCTCCCCCTTGGGGGAGGCTTTTTTTAGTTACCACCGACGCCGAGAGGACTCGCAGTCTGCTCGGAGGGGACTCGCAGTCTGCTCGGAGAGGCACCAGTTCTCCCCGGCCACTGGCCCTGTCGGGCCAACGGGCTGGCACAAAGGCTACGGGTAGGCGAGCGCAGCTCGGGAATGGGCCTGCCCCTACACTGGCGGCCTACACTGGCGGCCAACGGGCTGGCATGTGGCCGCGTCGGTGGTAACTAAAAAAGCCTCCCCCAAGGGGGAGGTTGGAGGGGGCTCTGGCCGCGCGGACTGTGAGTCCTCTCGTCACCATTCGAACAGCGGGCAGCCACAAATCGTGACTGCCCGCTGCGTGTCGTTGCCGGTATGGCACCGGTAAGGTTGATGTTTAGTAGCCAGGGTTCTGCTCCCACTTCGGATTCAGGTCGAGCATGTTCTTCGAGATGGGGAACACGCGGCGAGTCTTGTCGAAGTTGGCTGTTGGGAAGTTCTTGTAGTGTGGGAAGAACTCGTCCTCGAAGTGTCCGAAGCGAATCATGTCGTTACGGCGCCAGTTCTCATCGAAGAACTCACGTCCGCGCTCCTCGTAGATGTCGTTGAGCGTGGGGTTGCCGGCGAGCTGCTCTGCATTGGCGTAGGCACGCACCTGGTTGACCAGATTCTTAGCCTCAGCGGAGCTGCCCTGACGGGTCAGTGCCTCAGCCTTGGTCAGCAGGACGTCAGCATAGCGGAGCAGGGGGATGTCGTTCGACTGGTTACGTCCGTTGGCATAGTCGTTGCGGGTGACGTGCCACTTGGTGGCGCGCAGTCCCTGACGCCAGCCTGTCAGGTTGTCGCCAACATTGATGGTGAAGTCCTGCTCGACGAGCGTGATGTTGCGTGTGAGCTTCAGGTCGTTACCCTCCTTGTCCTTAGCCACCTGGCTGGTGGGCAGCAGTGTGGCGGGGTCAAGGATGTAGGCGTTGTTCTCGTCGTTGCCTGTGCCGTAGCGGTAGTCATCGAGGTTGTCTGACAGTCCGACGATGAGCTTGTTGCGCTCGTCGCCCTTCAGGTTGAACAGCTTGACGAACTCCGGCGTCATGGTGACGTAGCCACCACCCGAGTTGGTGAGCTGCTCGCCATAATAGCTCGGATTAAGGTTCTTGACGTCCTTGTAGCTGTGCGAACGGCCATACTGCATACCGGTCTGCTCGGTGGTGTGGTAGGGCATGGCATAGATGAAGTCCTTCACGGTGCCGGCCTCTACGCGCTCGGTGTTGTCGGAGGCGAACTTGAAGCGGTAGGCATCGGGTCCGAGGGCGAACTTGCCGCTCTTGATGATGTCGTCGCAGACGGCGATGCAGTCGGCGAGCTTCTCGTTGGTGGCATTGGCATCGTAGTTCTCGGCGGAGCTGGCGGTGTACACTGCCCAGTTGATGTAGAGCTTGGCCAGCAGGGCCTGAGCCATGTACTTGTTGGGCTTGCCGTAGTTGTCGCCCGTGGTCTCGGTCGAGAGCAGGGGGATGATCTCCTTCAGCTCGCTCTCAAGCCAGCGTGCCACGTCGGCACGGGGCTGACGCTTCTCAAGGTCGATTTGGCTGGCGAGCTTCGAGTCGTTGATGGGCACGTCGCCCCAGCAATCCATCATGAGGAAGGTGAAGAAGGCGCGCATGGCACGGGCGGGAGCCTTGTACTTGGCCTCGTCGGCGTCGCTGTCGATAATCTCGTTAGCCTTCACGATGCCAGAGGCGAGGTCGCCCATCCAGTAGATGGAGGCATCCTCGTAGCCAAAGTTGTGGAGGCTGGGGTGTGCGTAGGCACCATTGTCGTACCAGTTACCGCCGTAGGATACTGACGTGTACTCATCGCTGGAGAGCGCCATGGCTTCCATGTATCGGCGTCCGAAAGTGCCACGAAGCTGGAAGAAGATGCCAGACATCTGGGCTTCCAAAGCTTCCTCTGTTCCCGGATAAGCCGTGTACTGCGACTCCACGGGAACGTCCAAATCGGTGCAACCGACTGTCAAAGCAGCCAGTGCGGTTGCAAAGAACATCTTTATATTCGTTTTCATATCTTTGTTTGTTTTATTATTAGGAGTTGAGGAGTTGAGGAGTTGAGGAGTTGAGTAGGTTAGACCTTTGCTCCGTTTGCTCCTTACTGGAGTTGAGGAGTTGAGTGGGTTAGACCATTACTCCGTTTGCTCCTTACTGGAGTTGAGTCGATTAGACCTTTACTCCGTTTGCTCCTTACTCGAGTTGGGGAGTTGAGTGGGTTTAGAAATTAACCTTCACGCCGAGCATGTAAGTACGAGTGTGAGGATAGTTGCTCCAACGATAGTCTACACCAGGAGCGATGCCACCCATGTTGACTTCGGGGTCGATGCCCTTGTAGCCAGTGATGGTGAACACGTTGTTGCAGGTAGCGTAGAGCTGGAGGCTCTGAGCCCATCCTGCGAGGTTGCGGAAGGTGTAGCCCAGGTTGAGTGAAGCCAGACGGAAGTAGTCGCCCTTCTCGAGGAAGCGGTCTGAGGGAATGTTGCTCAGGTTGTCGGTTGCGGGACGGTCAGTGATGAACTCCTTCAGGACGTTCTTGCCACCGGCGAAGAAGTCGGGAGCGGTGTAGTGGGCACGTGCACTGTTGTAGATCTTGTTGCCCAGCACGCCTGTGAAGAAGGCCGTTGCACTCCAGTTCTTATAAGTAAAGGTGTTGTTCCAACCGAAGTTCAGCTTTGGCTGGGCACTGCCTGCCACGTAGCGGTCCTTGTATTCGGGAGCGCTGGTGACTTCGCCAGTCTTGAAGCCCGTGTCATCGCGGACATAGTACGAAGCCTTGCCATCGTCGCCATAGCCAGCAAACTCATAGAGGTAGAACGTACCGATGGGCTCGCCCTCCATGATGCGCTGGGTGTAGCCGTTAGCCGATACGCCGGCCACGTGGGGCTCGCCCTGTGCGAAGGTTGAGGTCTGGAACTTCTCGTTCGACAGCTTGTCGACGGTGTTCTTGTTGTGAGCCAGGTTCAGGGTGGTCATCCAGTTGAAGTCCTTCGTGCGGATGGCATCGATGTTGACGGTGAACTCAATACCAGTGTTGGTGATCTCACCGACGTTGGCCTGGATCTCGCCGAACGGATAGATGACGGTAGAGACGGGATAGTTCCAGATGAGGTCCTTCGTCTTCTTGTTGTAGAACTCGATGCTACCGTTGATGCGGTTGTTCCAGAAGGCGTAGTCGAGGCCAATGTTGAACATTGATGTCGACTCCCACTTCAGGTCGGGGTTAGCCAGCTTGGTGGCACTGAGGATGGCCCATGAGTTGCCCTGATAGGTGAAGGTGGTACCCGTGGAACCGTAGGTGGCCACACCCTGATAAGCGCCGAAGCCGATGGCATTACCGCTGACGCCGTAACCCACGCGGAGCTTCAACTGGTCGAAGAGGCCCTGATTCTTCATGAACTCCTCCTCGGTGATGTTCCATGCAGCCGAGACTGAGGGGAAGGTGCCCCAGCGGTGACCGTCGGCAAACACCGACGAGCCGTCGCGACGGATGGTGGCCTGGAGCATGTAGCGGCTGTTGTAGGAGTAGCTTGCACGTCCATAGAACGAGATGTTGCGGATGGTCTCCTTCGTTCCGCTGTAAACGGCAGTCTGGCCGTCCATGGCACCAGCGTATGAGAGGTTGTACCACTTCAGGTAGTCATCGAAGTAGTTGTGGTTCCACAGTCCGAAGCCGTCGTTCGAGTTGCGCTCTTCCCACGAATAACCGGCCATGAGAGCCAGCTTGTGCACCTTGGCGAAGGTAACGTCGTAGTTCAGGTAGGTCTCGAAGGTCTGGTCGTCGCCAAAGTAGGTGTTACGCTCGGCCGTACCGTTGTAGGCGTTGTACGGTGTGATCTGCGTGTTGTGCGTGCGGTAGCTGCTGTAGGTGCTCTGGCGGTTGCTGAACGAGTAGTTGGCATTCCAGTCGAGACCCTCGATGATGTGCAGGGTGGCCTTGCCGATGAACTGGTTGCGCTTCCACATGGTCTCTGAGAGGTCCTCGTTGATCATCGACACGGGGTTGTAGTTGGCCGAGCCGTCACCAGCGGTCCATGAACCGTCGTTGTTACGAACGGGGTAGGTGGGGTTAAAGTAGTTCATGGCATCGAGCACAGAAGCCGAGCCGCGACCATCGGTGAAATAGGTCATGGGCACACCCACGTGCTTGCCGTACATGGTATTCATGCCAACCGAGACGTCGAGGTGATCCTTCAGGATGCTCGAGCTGATGAGCGAACGGACGTTCAGACGGTTCATGTGTGTGCCGTCGATGACGCCCTCGCGGTTCATGTAGTTGGCGCTGGCCATATACTTGGTCTTGGCCGTACCGCCGTTGATGCTGACGTTATGGTTGTGAGAGACACCCGTGCGCAGCACTTCGTCCTGCCAGTCGGTGTCGCCACCCTTGTCGTAAGCATAGTCGATGTTGTTGGCCTTCACATAGTTGCGGATGTCGCTGGCGCTGGCCATGTCGAGGGTCTTCGAGATCTTGTCGAAGGCCACGTAGCCGTTATAGCTGACGTTGATGCGCCCTTCCTTACCACTCTTGGTGGTGATGATGATCACACCGTTGGCAGCCTTCGAACCGTAGATAGCGGTGGCGGAGGCGTCGCGGAGCACGTCGATGGACTCAATGTCGTCGGGAGCAACCATCGAGATGTCCACACCGGGGATACCGTCGATGACATAGTAAGGCTCCATGGCAGCACCTTCACGCAGCGACGAGGCACCACGCAGGGTGATGCTCGGCGTGCCGTTGGGGTCGCCGTTGCTGGTGACGGTCAGACCGGCCACCTTGCCCTGCAGCATTGAGGCAGGGTCGGTGAACACACCCTGATTGAGGTCCTTAGCCTGTACGGTGGTAATCGACGAGGTGACGTCCTTACGGCGCATGGTGCCGTAACCGACGACCACCACTTCGTCGAGCAGTTGGTTGTCCTCCTGCAGCTTAACGGTCATGCCGTTGCTTGCCCGCAGTGTCTGGCTGTTATAGCCGATGTAAGAGAATTCCAGGTTGGCACCCTGGGGAACGGTGAGCGTGAACTCGCCATTGACATTGGTCGTCACGCCGTTGTTCGTTCCAGCCTGTTTCACGCTCACTCCGATGAGGGCCTCGCCCTTCGAGTCGGTCACAGTGCCGGTGATGCGCTGCTGTGCCCATGCGATGGTGGTCATCATCAGGAGCATGGCGAGTGTCAGCACGCGGCCAAAGTTCTGTTTTACGTTTCGCATAAATGTTGTTAGTTAAATGAAATTAAATAGATAAATGTTGTTACTGTCTCTGTTATACGTTACTAATTAATATGTTACTATTTGTTACTCTGTTACTGTGTCTTTAAAACTTAATATGTTACTGTTTGTTACTCTGTTACTGTGTCTTTAAAAATAAATATGTTACTATTTGTTATTATGTTACTGTGTCTTTAAAAAACCACCGTTACTGTGTCTACTTTACGCTGCTCGCAGCCTTGTTAATAGCGTTCTTAAGCCTCTTGGCGGGGTTCGGGTCGTTATCGGGCCATTTCACCTTACCCTCGTAGGCAGCGATACTCTGGCTAACATTCAGGTTTTCCACCTTCACATCGGTAGCCTGTTCGATATAAACCCCATAGACGCGTCCCGTCACGAAAGCCTCGTCGCGGCAGGGCCGCTTGTCATAGATGCCGTTGGCATACTGTGTCCGCCGCCGCAGGTTCAGCGTGACGTTGCTCAGCGTGATGTCGTGTACTTTCGTCTGTGTGTCGCCGCCGATGAAGCAGCCGTTCTCCGACGTCGCCTGTATGTTGTTAAAGGCGATGCGAGCCACCTCGCCGCAGGCGCCCTGCGTCTGTCCCTTGGGGAAGCGCCAGTTAGCATCCTTGTGGTTACCGTCGGCTCGCGGGTAGCTGGTGACGTAGATCGGCTCTGCCTTGCCCCACCACACGTCGCTCCACAGTTTCAGGTCCATCAGGATGTTAGAGAACATCACGTCGGTCACCGTCCCCTCGTCGCGGTTCTGAATACCCAGTCCGCGGTTGCTGTTGCGGATGACACAGCCCGTCACCATAACGTTGTAGATGGAGTCCATGTTCTCGCTGCCAATCTTGATGGCACACGAGCGAGAGGCCATCACGCAGTTGGTCACCACAATGTCGTGGCACGAGCCATAGCGCTGCCACTCACGGCGGTTCTTCAGGCAGATGCAGTCGTCGCCGCTGGTGATGTTACAGTTGGCGATGCGGATGTTCTTCGAGTGGTCGATGTCGATGCCATCGCCGTTACGAATCTTCAGGTTGTTAAGCAGCGAGATGCCGTCGATGGTGGCACCGTCGCAGCCAATGAGGTGTACCGTCCAGTAGGCACCCTCGCGGATGGTGACGTCACGTACCAGCACGTTGCGGCAGCCGATCAGCGTCAGCACATGCGGCCGAGGGTCGAACGCCTGGTTGGCCAGTGGCTTCAGCTCGTAGCTGTCGCTCAGCTCCATGCCCATGAACTTGATGCCGTTGCCGTCGATGGTGCCGCGGCCCGTGATGCTCAGGTTATGGGCTTCGTTGGCATACAGCCATAGCATACCTTCACCCTCGTTGGCACCGAAGGCACTCAGCTTGTAGATGCTTTCATCGGGGTTACAAAGCAGTGTGGACGTCGGTTCCAGATGGAGCTCCACGTTCGACTTCAGCTCAACGGGGCCACAGAGGAACGTGTGGTTACGGGGGAGCAACACGCGGCCGCCGCCCTCGCGCGTACATTTATCTATAGCCGCCTGTAGGGCGGTAGCGTCATCGGCGACACCATCGCCAATGGCACCAAAGTCCAATACATTATAAACGGTCTGGGCGCTTAGCACCAACGTGATATACAGCGAAATAAGCGTCAGAAAGACTTTTTTCATAATCGTCGACGGGCACACATTCTCAATTGGGGGGCAAAGGTACACACTTTTTCGGAAAAACCGAAATTTTTTACCGTTTTTTTTCAATTTACCACTTTTCTCCTCCACTCTTTTACTCCTTTACTCCTCAAAACTATTCTACTTTACTCCTTACTCCTTCTCTCCTCAAAACTATTCTACTTTACTCCTTACTCCTTCTCTCCTCAAAACTATTCTACTTTACTCCTTACTCCTTACTCTTTTACTCCTAACTCAAAAACGCCAATTATTCGTCAAGCGATGAAACTTTCCGTTCAAAATGCAAGTCGGCCACAACCTTTTCGTGTCAGACGTATTTGTGGTTTCCGATTTTGTTGTATTTTTGCAGCCGACTTAAAACAAAAACTAAAAATAACCATAAGTTATGAAAACAAACAATCTTCTGAACAGAACAGTTCTTGCCGCGCTGTTCGTGTTGACTTCCATGCAGGCGGCTTGGGCAGGTGGCAACAACTGGATGGCCTCGCTGCCCGACAATGTTTATCTCACACAGCTATCCATCCCAGGGGCACATGATGCGGCAACGTCGGGGGTGAGCTCTCTTACCGCTTACTTTGCCCAGACGCAGACCAAGACCATCGCTGAACAGTGGGAGAGTGGCGTCCGCGCTTTCGACCTGCGCCCCACTGATGAATCTGCCGACGGCCCCATCTACCACGGGTCGGGCCTTTTACGCGCTTCAACGGGTACGACCCTGCGTGCTGAACTCAACAATCTGAAGACCAAACTCACTGCCAACCCCCAAGAGTTTGCAATCGTCATCATCCGCAACGAGAACAACACGGGGCAGGATGACGGCAAGTGGCAGCAGGTCATTGCCCCCATCTTAACAGACTTCGATGACGTGCTGATGGCATGGAATCCTAATCTTACCCTTGGCGATGTGCGTGGCAAGATTCTTGTCTTTGCCCGTGACGCGGTGGCGGATACCAAGGCCGCTACCGTTGGAGGCATCGACGGCTGGGCAGACAACACCCATCGTGCCACCACCATGCTCAATGGCGATGGGGCTTTCCACATCATCCTTCAGGACTACTATGAGAACGTCAATACGACGACTAAGAACGAAGCCATCGGGGCCATGCTCGACGAGTCGATGACCATTCACTGCCCCAACCGCTTGTACATCAACCATACGTCGGGCTACACGGGTTCGGGACTGACCACTGACATCGGCGCTTGTGCCAAGGCAACAAACAAGTATGTCTGCGACTACCTTGACACGAACGCTGGCGGACCGACGGGCATCATCATGATGGACTTTGCTGGTGACGACAGCAGTAACTACTACGGTGCCTCGTTAGTAGATAAGATTGTCGCCAACAACAACGCGCTGACGGCCAATTTCAACGGACCCGCCGGCGAGTACTTCCTGCAGAACGTGGAGACGGGACTGTGGGTTCAGGGCTATCAGGCCATCGCCGGTGCTGACCGTGCCCGTTGGAACACAGCAGCTAACGTGGGGTCGTATGGACGTCCCTTTATCCTCCAAAATCCTGGCAACGACGGCTGGACACTGAACACGCAGGCCGGTGACCAAAAGCTGGGCTGCGAATATGGCGACGGTGGCCTGCTCTATCTCGACTGGGCTGGCGGCGGCTGTCCCACACGCTGGAAAATTACGGGCACGAAGGACAATGCCTACATCACCATCAACCACGACCGCTGGCTGAGCGTTGACGACAGTAATCCCAATCTGCTCATTAAGGACGGCACGACGCGCAACGCCTGGAAACTCTGGACACGCGAGGAGCGACTGGCCGCTATGGAGGATGCCACGGAAGAGAATCCCATCGACGTCACCTGGCTGATGGTGAACCCTGAGCTGATGAACAACGACAGAATCACACCGCAGTGGACCGTCGACCGTAATGGCGGCGGCGCAGGCTGGGTGGACGGCTTCCGCCCCAACCGCGCGTTCGAGACGTGGAACTACAGTAGTCTGGACTTCTACCAGACCATCAGCGTACCCAACGGAAAGTACGAGGTGCAGGCCTATGCCCTGTTCAGCCCCACTGAGGGTTACGGGCTGTGCAAAGCCGACTACGACGACTATGTGGCCAACGGCGATGCCACGGTCAACGGCTACCTCTATGCCAACAACCAGGAAGTGAAGCTGCCCAGCATCTACTCGTTCACGTCGCCCACGCCCGTGGCCGACTATGCGTCCAAACCATTGGTCGACGGCGGTTTGAGCGTCATCGACGGCTGGTGGCAGGCTGCCCGTGCGATGGGCGAGGACGGCCAGTACCATTCGCAGCCCCTGCGTGTGGAAGTGGCCGACGGCACGCTGCGCTTGGGTATCAAGGAGACCAACAACACCAATCCGTTCAAGAGCCACTGGATCATCATCGGCAGCTTCTCGCTGAAATATCTCGGCGAGCTGGAAGACTTCGTGACGCCGCTGCAAAACCAACTGGCTGATCTCATCACTGAGGCCGAGGCGTTTACGGGTCAGACGACCGATGTGCTGCAGGCAGCACTGAACACAGCCCTGCAAAATGCCAATGCTGAAAAGGCGTCGACCGACGTGGAGGTGCTGACGGCTCGTGTGAACGCCCTGCGCACCGCCATCGACAATGCGAAGGCTGTTGACGTGAGCATACTTGCTGCCACTATTGCCCTGGCCAGTGCTGAGGGCGTGACTACGACTGCCGCCGAGAACGTGAAAGCCAACGGACTGACTGCTGAAGAAGTGAGCAGTGCGCTCAGCGCCCTGCGTGTGGACCGTAAGATAGCCCACATCGAGAAGGACGAGGCTGCCTACGAGGGCAATGAGCCCGCCGAGGGTGAGTTCTATCTGCTGAACGTGGGTCGCAAGGCTTATCTGACCAGCGGTTCTGACTGGGGCACGCATGCCGCCTTGGGTTGGCCCGGCTTGGTGGCCACGCTGGCACAGAATGGCAATGGCTACACCATCCAGTTCAATGAACTCATTTCTGGCGATGCCCGCGATAAGTACCTCAACGGCAGCCCCTACGTGGATGGATGGAATAACGACAAAGACACCTATACCTTTGAGCCCGTTAGCGGTAAGCCTGGCGTCTATGCCATCAAGGGTAGCCGTGGCTATCTGGCCTTCGATCCGGATGGTGAGGTCGACGGCGGTGGCATCCATCACTTTAACACCGTGACCGGAACATGGGGCACGCCCGGTAATACCGATGCCGAGTGGATGCTCATCACGAAAGCCGACCGTCTGGCACAGATGGACAATGCCTCAGAGGAGAATCCCGTCGACGTCACGGTCATCGTCCGCGATGCCAGCTTCAACAAGTTCGCTGCGCTCAATAATCCTTGGACCAACCTCGACCAAGGCTGGGAATGGGGCAATCGCAACTTCGGCGACAAGGTCACCGAGACCTTTAACTCGCAGACCTACAACCTTTCACAGGAGGTGACGTTCCCGAAGGCGGGCTATTATGAGGTAAGCGTACAGTCGTACTATCGTGACGGCAACATCAACCCGCATGTGGAAAGCGTGGTCAACGGCGACGAGCTGCATGCGCCAGCTATGTTCTATGCCGGCGACGAGGAGACCCCGTTGATGTACATCCACGCTGAGGCCGACAAGGCTCCGGGCGAGGGTACTAATACTGCCATCGGCAATTTCCCCAATAACTTGATGCAGGCTGCCGCCTTCTTCGAGAACGGCCTCTACCGGAACACCGTCAGGGTGAAGGTCAATGCCAACAATGCCCAGCTGACAATTGGTATCCGTAAGACCACCAGCGACCATCGCACCGACAACTGGGTCGTGACCGACAACTTCCGCGTTAAGTACCTCGGCGTCGATGCCACCATCGACGAAGACATCGACTACAGCCCCGTTGCTACCACCGATGCCGTTGTGAAGGTGAAGCGCACTTTCGCCAATAACGGCAGCTGGAACTCGTTCGTGGTGCCCTTCGACGTCGACGAAGCTGGCGTCAAGGCCGCTTTCGGCGACGATGTGGTCATTGCTGAGTATAGCGAGGAAAGCAGTGACGCCAGTAATGTGACGGTGAACTTCAACAAGATGACGACACCCAGCCTGAAGGCCAACACGCCCGTCGTGATGCAGACCAATAGCGAGGCCAGCACGTTCTACTTCGTTGGAACTATCGTCAACAGCACTCCGAAGGTGGACGGCAAGAACTTCGACTTCGTGGGCAGCTACGATGCCGAGCAGACCATCGCCGAAGGCGACTACTTCATCAGTGGCACTAAGCTTTACAGGTCGGCGGGCGCAACAACCATGTCTGGCACACATGCCTACCTGAAGGCCAAGACTGCCGGGGCACGTATCGCCATGGTCAACTTCGACGGCGGCACCACTACTGGCATCGAAGTCGTGGAAAGTCAGCAAGACACCACCGACAGCCTCTACGACCTGCAGGGACGCTCGCTGACGAAGGGTGTCCGGCAGAAGGGTGTCTACATCGAGAACGGAAAGAAAGTAATCATTAAGTAAACTCATGGAGAAGCAGATTATGAAGAAAACCTGTTATATGGCGCCCGTCGCTGAAATCACCGATATCGAGCTTCAGGCAATGGTTTGTAATACCATTACTACAGTGGCCGGCAACACGGATATCACCCCCGCTGGCCCAGACGACGAAATTCCTGGCAAGGCGGGCACCCGCCAACACCTCGACGTCTGGGACGACGAGGACGAAGAGAATTGAGTAAGGAGTTGAGGAGGTGAGGAGGTAAAGTAGAATACCTCTGCCGCTCTGAGATCCAGTAAAAACGGAGGATAGATCTATTCTACTTTACTCCTTTACCTCCTCACCTCCTCACCTCCTAAATAAGCACTTCCCATGCCTGTTTGTGGTGTGGGAAGTTCTTCTTTTTCAGTAAAGTTGCCCCTTTCGATAACATTTTTTGCATTTTCCTTGCAGGAATCAGAAAAAATGTGTACCTTTGCAGCCGTTCAGTGGAATGGGGGGCTTGCAGAAAGCTCCTCATTTCTTATTAGAGAGAGCATCAATGATAACAAAAGAAACGATTAAGACGTATGTGGAAGCGTGGCTCGAAAAGGGTGACTACTTCCTCGTTGACATCATGATGGAGGGCGACGACCGCATCGTGATTGAGATTGACCATGCCGATGGCGTGTGGATTGAAGACTGTGCCGAGCTGAGCCGCTACCTGCAGGAGCAGATGGGCGACGAGCTGGGCGACTATGAGCTGGAAGTAGGCTCGGCAGGGCTGGGACAGCCCTTCAAGGTGGAACAGCAGTACCAGAACCACGTGGGCGACCAGGTGGAGGTCGTCGATGCCGAGGGTAAGAAGATCATCGGCACGCTGAAGGCTGTTGACGGCCGTCACTTCACGGTGACCACACAGGAGAAGCAGGTGCCCGAGGGTAAGAAGCGCCCTGTGAAGGTGGACGTCGACATGCTGTTCTCGATGGACGACGTGCGCTCGACAAAGTATTTGCTGAACTTTAAGTAAAGCGCCCATCCCGATTGGCATTTTGCATTAGAATCAAGAATCAAGAATAAGAAATATGGCAACAAAGAAAAGCACGAAAGATCCCAGTATGTTTGAGACCTTTCAGGAGTTTAAGGAGACGAAGAACATCGACCGCACCACGCTTGTGAGCGTGCTGGAGGAGAGTTTCCGCAATGTGCTGGCGAAGATGTTCGGTTCGGACGAGAACTTCGACGTGATTGTGAACCCCGACAAGGGCGACTTTGAGATTCACCGCCACCGCGTCGTCGTCGACGATGGCGAGGTGAGCGACGAGAATCGTGAGATAGCCCTCAGCGAGGCATTGAAGATTGAGCCCGACTATGAGGTGGGCGAGGAGGTGAGCGAGGCTGTCGACTTCACGAAGTTTGGACGCCGTGCCATCCTTAACCTCCGTCAGACGCTGGCATCGAAGATCCTGGAGCTCGACCACGATGCCCTGTACCAGAAGTACAAGGACAAGGTGGGCACCATCGTCTCTGGCGAGGTGTACCAGATGTGGAAGCGTGAGGTGCTCCTCATGGACGACGAGGGCAACGAGCTGCACCTGATGAAGAGCGACCAGATTCCTGCCGACAACTACCGCAAGGGTGAGACCATCCGTGCCGTGGTGAAGGAGGTCACCAACGAGAACAACAATCCGCGCATCATGCTCTCGCGTACCAGTCCCGAATTCCTCAAGCGTCTGTTGGAGGCCGAGGTGCCCGAGATCAACGACGGCCTGATCGCCATCCGTAAGGTGGCGCGTATGCCGGGTGAGCGTGCCAAGGTGGCTGTCGAGAGCTTCGACGACCGTATCGATCCCGTCGGCGCCTGCGTCGGCGTGAAGGGTAGCCGCGTGCACGGCATCGTCCGCGAGCTGCAGAACGAGAACATCGACGTGATTAACTATACGAGCAACGTACAACTCTTTATACAGCGTGCCCTCTCGCCTGCGAAGGTGACCAGCATCGTCCTCGACGAGGAGAACCACAAGGCTGAGGTCTACCTGCAGCCCGAGGAGGTGAGCCTCGCCATCGGCAAGGGCGGCATGAACATCAAGCTGGCCTCGATGCTCACCGAACACACCATCGACGTGTTCCGTGTGGTGAACGAGGGCGAGAACGACGAGGATATCTACCTCGACGAGTTTGCCGACGAAGTAGACCAGTGGGTCATCGACGCCGTCAAGGCCCTTGGTTACGACACGGCCAAGGAGGTGCTTAATGCACCGCGTGAGCTGCTCATCGAAAAGGCTGACCTGGAAGAGGAGACCGTCGACCACCTGCTGGAGGTGCTGAAGGCAGAATTCGAATAAAGATTTGAGATTTGAGATTTGAGATTTGAGGTTTATCTAGTTGCAATGAAGCTCAGTTCTCAAATCTCAAACCTCAAAACTAAGAAGCAAATCTCAAATCTCAAATCTCAAACCTCAAAACAAAACAAATGGGAATAAGATTAAATAAAGTACTTACCGAACTGAACATAGGACTTCAAACGGCAGTTGATTTCCTGAAGAACAAGAAGAGTCTGGGAGAGATTCGTGACGACGTCACTACCAACACCAAGATCAGCGATGAGCAGTACGACGCACTGGTCCATGAGTTCAGCAGTGACAAAGCGGTGAAGACCCAGGCTGACAAACTCTTCCCCAAGAAGCCAAAGGTGGTGGAGAAGAAGCCGGAAGCACCCGTCAAGACAAAGACGGAGGAGGCGATGGCACAGCGCCAGCAGTTTAAGCCACTGGGGAAAATAGACTTGGCGAACGTCGGCAAGGCGAAACCAGCACCGACGGTCAGCCCTGAACCGACGGTCAGCCCTGCACCGAAACCTGAGCCGAAGGCTGCTGCCGAAAGCCCGGCAAAGGAACCCGTGAGCGCCAGTCAGGCACCCACAGAAGAGGTGGTGGTGCCAAAGGTGGAGGTCGCTCCGGCACCCGCCGAAGAGGCTCCTCAGCCCGCTCCCGTTGTCGAGGAGGTTGCCCCCGTCGAGGAAAATGTCCCGACGGCCGACACCGTTACTCCCGAAGAGGCTGCCCCCGCCACCAAGATCTTCACCCTGAAGAGCGAGGAGAAGTTGGCTCCCAAGGTGAATGTGCTCGGCAAGATTGACCTGTCGGCACTGAACCAGAGCACCCGCCCGAAGAAGAAGACGAAGGAGGAGAAGCGCAAACAGCGTGAGGAGAAAGCCGCTCAGCAGAAGGCTGCCAGCAGTCAGGCCAGCGGTGAGAAGAAGAAGCGCGAGCGCATCCGCACTGGCAAGGTCGACATTGAGGAGGCCGCCAAGCAGCAGCAACAGCAGAGCCAGGGCAGCGGCAAGAAGAAGAACAAGGGTGGCAACCAGAACTTCAACGACAACAACCGCGATCAGGGTGGCAAGAAGGGCAAGAAGAGCCGCGCCATCCAGAAGCCGTTGGAGGTGAACGAGGAAGACGTGGCACGTCAGGTCAAGGAGACGCTGGCACGCCTCACGTCGAAGACCACCCAGAACAAGAAGGGCGCCAAGTATCGTAAGGAGAAGCGCGACGCCGTCCAGGAGCGCATCAACGAGGAGATGGCTTCGCAGGCCGCCCAGAGCAAGGTGCTCAAGCTGACGGAGTTTGTCACCGTCTCGGAGCTTGCCACGATGATGAACGTCCCCGTGGTGAAGGTCATCAGCACCTGTATGGCCATCGGTATCATGGCCAGTATCAACCAGCGCTTGGAGGCCGAGACCATCAACATCGTTGCTGAGGAGTTCGGCTTTACCACCGAGTACGTCTCGGCCGAGGTGCAGAACGCCATTCATGAGGAAGAGGACGACGAGAACGACCTGCAGCCGCGCGCACCCATCGTGACGGTGATGGGACACGTCGACCACGGTAAGACATCGCTGCTCGACTATATCCGCAAGACCAACGTCATCGCTGGTGAGGCCGGCGGCATCACGCAGCACATCGGTGCCTACAACGTGGAGCTGCCCGACGGTCGTGAGATCACGTTCCTCGACACCCCTGGTCACGAGGCCTTTACGGCTATGCGTGCCCGTGGTGCACAGGTGACCGATATCGCCATCATCATCGTTGCTGCCGACGACTCGGTGATGCCTACCACCAAGGAGGCCATCGCCCACGCCCAGGCTGC
>JAEEGL016966078.1_pt1 | contig 15791 bp, 3 predicted proteins | sample 9134231 | NCBI WGS metagenome assembly JAEEGL01 (sample SAMN16246548, study PRJNA631951) | gut metagenome | biome: gut microbiome; feature: rumen; material: fiber-attached | host: Bos | place: Iran: Karaj | collected 2018-10
AATCTTGCAACAGAGCTTGGAATGGACACTCTTACAGAAGGTGTTGAAACGGAAGAAGCAAGAGCCTTCCTGCAGGAAATTGGTTGCAAACGTTTACAGGGTTATCTGTTTGGAAAGCCAATGCCTAGAGAAGAATTGCAGAAAAAAATTAATTGCGGGGAGTATTTACTGGGATAAAATTACTAATTACAGTTTATAGTAATGTCCTCAGAAATACGGTAGCCCTGCTTGTCTCGGAAATAATAAGTATATTTTAATCCTGGCTCAGCTGCCATATCTATAAATCCAAAAAGACTGTCTGATGGTGTATAATTCATTGACTGTGTGCCTGTAGGACTGAAGACCATATAGAAGCCGTATTCCTGCAAACAAGCCAGTGATACTCTGTCAGTATATAAATCAGAGAAGTTTGACAAATCAAAATAGAGTTCATTGTTTCTGTAAATACTGATATCGGTATATTCATATTTATTGTCAAAAACCTTAAAGTATATGATTACACCTTCCTCACCTGTGTTGTATTCACCCCATAAATCTGCACCCTTTGTATATTTTATGCGGTTTGTGGTAACGCCAAGTGTATTAGATACAGTAACCAGAGAATCATTAGGATCTGTAAAATAAATTACGTATTTTGTTCCAGGTAGACAGCCTGTTATTGTGTAAGATTTATCTGAAAGATTAATTGTTTGCCAGTGTGCAGATCCGTTGATATAAAGCTTAGCATAATTCATAGGATTTCCACTTTCAAGTTCCCATGAAATCTTTATTGTATCTGCTTTAGGATTTTCATAAGTCAAATGATAGTTTGTATCAAAGTTAATGTACTGAACTGAACTATTGCTCTTGTTTTCAAAATCACCCGCCGTAAACTTATAATAGTCTGCCTCGCCGGAAGAAAGGTATGCTTCGAAGCTTCCGTTATAACTATTAATTTTATAAGCAGAAACGATGGAATGATTTTCTCCGCCATATCTCTGGTAGCTTGTTACATTTGAACCTGAGGTTACGAGTGATGTTGCATAAGTAGAGCCAATGTTCACACCATAAAAGACTTCTGCATTAGAATCAAGATTTTTTGTAATTGTGGCTCCACTGAACGCAATTATATATTCATCCTGTGAATTGAACAGAGGTACATAAACAGTTTTCTTTCCGCCGCTGCGAACTGCAAAGAACTTTGAATTACCATCAGGATAAATGATAAAACCATTCAATGCGCCATTTTCATTATTCTTTATGCTTTCGCCGCTGAAAGTAATTGGAAGAGCAGAAGAAAAGAATCTTAAAGGAATATAATCTTCCCATACATCGCCGGTAACACCATTTGTAATTTCAACAGTAAGGCCTGTATCAACATAACCTTTTGCAGTACCAGTGTAGCAGACAATTAATTCTTCATTATCTACACTTTCTGGTATCATTTTTCCTACAGCAATTCCTTCAAGAGATTTTCCACTTTTGTGTTTTACAGTTATATATGGAGAATCTGGAGTGACTTTTAAGCTTGAAGAAGCAATTGTAAAATCACTGTTATTTCTTAAGGTAAGAGTGAGAGGATATTCAATATTGGAATAAAGATAGCCTTGAGTTTTATCTTCTTCCTTTATTGTTCCTGTTACTTTAAGTGTATATTGTTTGCCATCGCTAATTGCAATGGTTCCCATATTTTCACCAGGATTAGAAATTACAATATCAGAAATTTCGGCAAGAGTTTTTTCATCTGCAGTTAATACTGTAATTGTCTGAGTATCTCCGATAGTAGGTGCAGTAAGAGAAACTGTTTCTCCTGTTGAGGTATCTTTTTCACTTTTGTACGAAGAATATTTTTTTGACTTTCCTTTGATTATAAGATCTGAAGTAGCAGCAGCCCTGGAAGATTTAAGGCCTACAATTTTCATCTGGTACTGAACATTTACACCGCCTTTTCTAAAATAAGGAACACCTTGTCTATCTACTAAAACAGCGCCATCACTATCGGCTTCTACAGTAAGAGTTCCTAAACCATCTACAACAAGCTTTGAACTTGAAGAAGATTGAGAAATAGCAAAAGTGTCGTTTTCGGAAGAGGTAACATAATTTTCGAAAACTGTGTACTCAACACCTGTAGACATTTTAATCCAGGTTCCCCAGAACTTTTGTTCGCACACAAGATTTTCTACAAGCTTTATGCTGTCATCTGGTTCAGAAAGATCTATTTGTGGAACGTAAATTGAAAGAGGGTTTGAAAGAGTTTCTCCTTCTGCATTTTTAATTGTATAGATGTAAGTGCTTTTGGCTTTTACATTTGAATCTGTAAAATGATACTGGTATGGAGGATCCCACATCCAGCAATAAGTTTTATCGCAGGTTGCAATTTTTGTGTTTCCTCTATAAACGTAATAGGTGCTTTCCATATCCGGGCTTGTCCAATTAAGAGTAACCCTTCCATATTGCTGAAGGTCATTTTCATTTACGGTTAGCGTGATGGAATACTCACCGTCGATGGGGGGTGTGTCATCTGGCCATGAGTCTGGATTAGGATTGTAATTTGGTGGAGGAAGATAAGTTGGTCCACAAGAGACTAAAAAAAGAATACAAGCAGTTATTGTGAATAATAGATTATTTTTTGCAGAAGAGATTTTTTTCATATAAATACCTCGGGGATATTATATCATAAAATTATGATTTTCTGTATAGCAGAAACTTTTGAGCATATATATAGAAAATTGTAAATTGCTTTTTATAGAAATAATTATTAAAATATCGATGATGTATTTCAATGGAATCAGGTGAAAGGCCTGAGCTGAATGCGCAACGGTATGTAGATTGGTGGTTGAGTTGGTCGAAACTACCAGGAGGAACAATGCAACCACTGGAATCACTGTGATTCTGGGAAGGTTTGTTCTGATTGCTGCGAGCCCGGAAACTTTGGTACACGCTGCAAAACTAATTTTGCATGTTTTCTCGTATGAGAGACAAACCTTAATTTTTGGGAATTGCGCAGTTTCGATTCCCGGAGAAAATAATGAAAAACACATTATTCTCAAAGTTCGCTAAGCTTTCTTTAGCATTGTTGTTTGTTAGTTGTATTGCATTTGTTGCATGTAAGCCAGAACCTACACAGGAACCAGCAAATGATTCACCTGCCTGGCATCCAATAGATGCAGAAAATAAGTTGGTTGGTACCTGGTCTTGTACATATGAAAATGGATATGTTGAAACCTATACTATCACACAGACAACATTTGATGCAGGTGCATACAGTTATGCTGGTGACAATCTTAAAGTTGTAAATCTTACAGATAATTCTGGATACATTTATATAAAATACACACGCGCAGCAAATGCAGATTGGACTTATTCAGAAACCGCTCCTGATGTAGGAAAATGGTATGCAATAAGTTATAAAAACTTAACAGATAACAGCATTTCATTGTCTGGTGCATATAAACAGGATGGCATTACTGCAGCAGATACTATTGAAGCTGCTTATAATGAGTTTACAATCGATAACGGTTATTTTGGAACATATTCAGAATTAACAAAACAGACTGAATAGATTGTAAATCATTATTGGTCTATACAAGCTTGCATAAAAAAATCCTTCTGCTTTGGAGTTTTATTTTTCCTCTTACTGCAATTTTTTGTTTCGCCGTAAGTGCACAGGAAATTGAACTTCCGCATATTTATACATACATCGATTCACCGGTTGTTGAGCAGAGACAGACTTATGATTCCGAAGAGCTTGAGCAAATGCATGTTGAATCACTGGCGGAATTACTTAAAAGTGCCGGTGTACAGATTCTTTCGTATGGAACGTATGGACTTGAGCAAAAGCCAAGTATCCGTGGTTTTACAGATGAAACTGTGCGTGTGATTATTGATGGTGTTTGTGTGAACAACGAGCAGTATGGTACTTTTGATTTTTCAACTATAAACATTGATGATATTGAAAGTATTGAAATTGTTCGCGGTGGTTTTACGGAAAGTGTTTCTGATGAAGGAGCGGTTGGCGGTGCAATTTATATAACAACAAAGAAGCAGAGCCTGGGACAGCATTTTCAATCGGACAGTATGATTAAATCATTTTTTAATTTAAACTGTCAGGTTGATACATTTATGCAGTCGCTTGGATATAACGGACAAGTTGGCGAAAGCAGTTTTCTAAAGGTAAATGCAAAAGGTGTTTTTGCCAACAACAGATTTCTATTTAAAAATTATCAGCAGCGGTTAACAGAACGGACTAATTCCGAAGTAATTGATGGAAACGGAAATGTAAACTATGAGCATTTTTTTGGAAACGGAAATCTGTTTGCTATAAATAATCTTTTTTACATTGGGAATAAAAATGCTCCGGGAAGTGCTAACAGTTCTATTATCGGGCTTCAAAAAGATTGCAATAATATTCTTTCGTTTCAATTGATTACGCCGGGAATTGCGGATGGTATTCAGCTGGAAAATGTTGTTTCGTGGCAGAGCAGTAACCGCAATTATTCAGAAACGAGTACATCAAAATCAATATCACCAGAAAAGAAAAAAGAGCTTGAAGAAAATATTTCAAAGCATTTTGTGAATACTTTTAAATATGCTGGAACAGGTTCTTTTTATAAATGGAATCACTTTTCTGATTCGGTTGGATTGACCTTTGAATATACAAATCTCAATTCTACAGATGATGGATTACACAATCAGTTTAGCGGAACTTTAAAAAATACAGCAAAAATTGACTGGGGGCTTAGTGATAAAACACAGTTAGTCTTGACTATCCCACTTGCAGCCAGGTTCTGCAATAAAAACTTTGCATTTACTCCAAAGCTTGGTATCGGGCTTGAAACACCACATATTAACTTTTATCTTGATGGCTATAGAATGACGCAGTTTCCTACCATGGATGATTTGTATTGGGATTCAAACGGTTACCATGGAAATCCTGATTTAATTCCGGAAAGCGGATGGGGTGGTGATTTTTCGACAAATGTTCACAATGTATGGCTGCCATTTTCTGTTTGTGTTTTTTCAAATTATTATGAAAATAAGATTAAGTGGAGTTATGTTTCTGACACCTGGACTCCGCAAAATGTTGCAAGTGCTTTTTATTTAGGTGTTGATTTCAATTTTGAAAAATCCTTCTGGCAGGACAGAATCATTATAAAAGGAAACTGTGAGTATCTTTATACTAAGCTGCTTAATAAAGGCTCTTCAGAATATGGCAATAAAATTATGTGGACTCCAGATTTTGTTGGCGGTCTTACTTTGCAATGTAATTTTCCAAAAACAGAGCATTTCCCAAAAACAACATTAATTGCAGATGTAAATTACACGGGGAAGCGTTATGTTTCTAATCTGAATATTTCTTATCTAAAACCATACACAATTGTAAATCTTGCAGTTCAATCAACTTTTAATAAAGCTGCCTGGGAGTTTGTGCCTTATCTGCGTTTGGATAACCTTTTAAACACAAGTTATGAATCTATAGAGAATTATCCTATGCCGGGTATTTCTATCTCAGTTGGTTGTAAAATTAGAACTTAGAAATTTTCCTATATAAAAACAATAATATAGTATATAATAGTTAAACACAAAACATGAAATTACAAAAACAGGAGTAAAAGTGAAAAAAGCATTTGTTATTTTTCTCATAACCCTTTTTTCGATATTTCTCTTTTCGAATTGTAAGATTGACGTAAACAATAATGAAAGTGCTTCATCAATCGAACAAATTAAAATAACACAGGAACCATATAAAACAAAATATTTTAGAGGTGAAAAATTAGATCTTTCTGGACTCACTATAGTGGCTGTTTACAAAGATGGTCACGAAGAAACGATTACTGATTATACAGTTTTTCCATCAGAAGGAGAGACTCTTAATTATGTTGGAAACAAAGAAGTTATAGTAAGGAAGACTAAACAGGGATCAAAAGATAGTTTTATTTATTTTACATCCTTTTATATAGAAATTGAAGAAAAAACAAAAGTTTATAATCCAACAGAGGGTTTCATTTTTGTTGAAGGCGAAACAATTGTTGGTTGTGATGAATATAGCTCACAGGGGAATGGAGTTTTTCCGGAAGGAAGAATTGTACATTTAAGTGATTTTTATTTGTGTGATCATGAGGTTACACAGGGTGAATATGAAAACATAATGGGAAATAATCCCAGCAGCGCAACACTAAAAAATGCTACAGAAGGAGAAATCCAAAAATGCAGGCCTGTGGAAAATATAAGCTGGTATGAAGCAATTGTTTATTGTAACAGGCTTAGTATAAAAAAAGGTCTTACACCTTGTTACATAATACAGGGAATAGATAATTTTGAAACACTTCCAAATTCAGAAATACCAACGGAATATAATGAAAACTGGGATAATGTAGTATTTGATTCTACAGCAGATGGATATAGACTCCCAACAGAAGCAGAATGGGAATTTGCAGCTCGTGGTGGAAAAAAGACCTATGGAACATCTTCTTTTAAAGAAGATTCTGGAATAGACATTGCTCTTGTTGAATGGAATATAATTAATAGTGATGGAAAAACTCATGAAGTTAAACTGAAAACTCCTAATTCCTTAAGTTTTTTTGATATAGGAGGAAATGTTCACGAATTATGTTGGGATTGGAGAAAAGAAATTGGAGCAGAAGAAATAACAAATCCTAAAGGAGACAAAAACGGTTCTAAAAGAGTTATAAGGGGAGGAAGTTTTAATAGTTCTTTGGAGAGTAATTCATTTTTGGAAAGAAGCGGTATTCTTCCATATGATAAAGATTCTTCTATAGGAATGAGAATTGCCCGTTCTATTTCATCTTCATCATCATCTGAATCTGAAACTAATAGTTATACAATTAATTATATTTCTGCTTATGGGCAAAGACCAGACCCAATAAATCTGTATGAAGGTAATATACTAACTGTAAGAAATCTTCCAGAACTAACTTGCACTGGTTATACTTTTATGGGTTGGTATGCAAGCAGCAGTTTTGAAGAAAATACTAAAATATCAAGTGGTTATACTATTACAGGAAATCTAACTTTATATGCTAAGTGGGCTAAGATAAGTAATACAGAATCTGAAATTATTCAACCAGATAATGCGCAAATTAAACTTATTGTTCAAAAACCAGAAAAATCAATTATTAGAGTTAAAAAAGGCGATGGTATTCAGTTACAGGGTATTATTTCGGCTATGAGTGGAAAGCCAACTCTTTCTATTTCCAGACAGGGTGAAGATGATGAAAGTGAAGTACAAATATGGAGCCATGAATATACTGACGACGAAGGAGAAGAAAATGCAGCCTCTGGTTTCTATGATTATGGATACAATCACGTTATTCCAGAAACATGGTTTAATCAGGCAAAGAGTCAGCAGTACAGACTTATATTACGGGTAAGTAATGGAAAAACTATAGAAGACGAAAAGACAATCATCTACGATGTAGACGGACCGGAAATCAGTATTACGGACGTAAAGCCGGTAGTAGAACTGAGTGGTAAAGAAATCATAAACAAGACGTTCAAGGTAAAAGGAACCATAACAGATAGGTACGATAGCGTAGAATCTGCAAGCTGGACACTCATTAAGAGAGGGGAAGGCGAAGGAAACGATGAAGTAATAGACAGCGGTTCAGACCTGAAAGAAACCTTTGTCATCACAGCAGATACAAAAGATTATGATAATACGGATGTAGTACTTATAATTACAGCTTACGACAGGGCTGGAAACAGAAGTGTTACACAACTTCTATACTATATTAACCAGTCAACCGATATTCCTACAATCGAACCAAACGACCCTGCAACATTAACATTCGATTATAAGACAAAAGATGAATTGATTAATGGCAATAATGCACTTATAGAAGCACAGGGTAATAACAGCGAAGAACAGGATGTAAGAAAGAACTTCTATACAGGTGGCTCACGGATAATCATGAAGTTCACCGATGATGATGGAATTAATAGAATTACCGTAAATGCAACAGTACTCGGAGGAACAGAACCGTCTAATATAACTACAGTAGAAGCAAAGGGCGCAACAGAGTATACCTATGCCTACAAAGCTCCAGAATCAGAAGGATATTTTCAGATAGATGTTACTGTAACAGATATTAATGATGCTTCAAAATCAGAAAAGTTCTATATACTCGTAAGTGGTGGAACACCATCGGTAAAACTCACAACATCTCCAGAGTTCATAACAGTAAATACAGATGGTACAGCTCCAAATGCAAAGAAAAACTTTACAATCATAGGTAATAACAGCGGTTCAGCACCGTTCAAGTATGTATTACGTGAAATAAACGGCGATGAAGATAATGCAGAAAGGCTTGACATAAATCAGTATACAGAATCTGTAGAAGGTAAAGGCGATGCAACAGACAGAAAGCGCTGGGTAGATACCTTTACACCGGATGCAAACGCAGCAACCGGAAGCGTAAAATATACAATTTACGATAACTACGGCATCAGTGCGTCAGAAACCTTCTACTACAAAACAGACAGCATCCGTCCTACGTCAACAATTACAAGCTGTATGGACGAAAATACTTCCAACAGTGGAACATTCCGATTTGTAGGTACCGCAGCAGATAATGAAACAGGTTCAGGCGTTGCAAGCGTTCAGATAAGAATTGACAATTACAATGAAGATGACGGTGACACACTTGCAACTAGCTGGGCAGAGCTTCCTGCAGCAAGTCAGAACTCAACAGGCTGGATCGATGCTTCCGGTACAGAAAACTGGAACCTTCTTGTAGATTTAAGTGAATATCCAAATGTATTCGGTGCCGGTAAAGAAGGCAAAAAAGTTCTTTATGTACGTGTAACCGACGGTGTTGGAAACTACAATGAGCTTACTGCATTTAATGCAGCCACGAAAGAAGGTGCAAGAAAAGTATTTATATACGATAAACTGGACCCTGCAGTAGCAATCCGTGAATATACAGGTGCAGATGACGGAGAAACCGTACAGCTAGGATCAAGAAACAGCTTTGAAATTAAGCAGTTATTTAACCTTACAGGAACATATTCCGATGGATATGGAATAGATGACATTGAAATTGAACAGACATTCGGAGAAGATACAGTAGTAATCGGCGGAGTTAATTGTGATGAACTCAATGATGGAAGCTGGAGCTGGGATGTTGAAAACCTTCCGAGAAGTATGGATTCTCCAAACAACGGACAGATTTCCATTGTATCGGGAAAATATACATATAAGGTAACGGTAACTGACAAGGCAGGAAAGACATCAAGCGAAAACGTAACCGTAACTATAGACATTACACCTCCGACAATCGGAATTACAAAGCCGATAGGAAATACAACAGGGGCTGACGGAAGTATAATAAAGAACTTTGTCAGCGAAGATTCCTACATGTTCCAGGGAACAATAACAGACAATGAGAATGGAACAGGCATAGACAAATACTACTACTTCCTTACAGCAGACGGCACAATCCCTGATGATACAAGTGCCTGGGTATATGCAACAAGCGAAGAAAACTGGTCATTTACAAAGACAATAGCAAGCGGACCAGGTGCAGTTTCAGGTAGTGACCTTTATGAAGGTGAATGGACTCTTTATGTAAAGGCTGTCGACAAAGCAGGAAATGAATCAGCTGTTGTTTCACGCGCATTCAGTATAGATAAGGCAGTGCCAAGGCTTACAATTGATGGAAATACACTTTCAAACTCAGAAACCACATACTTTAAGGAAGCAAGTTATACAATAAGCGGAACCGCAGAAGATACTCACGGAATAGACTATATAACCATCAGGAGCGGTTCAACAGTACTTGCAAACATTGCAGGAACAGAAATTACAAACGGAAACTGGACGGCTCAGTTACAGCTTGAAGAAAATACAGCTATTTCCATTTCAATTATCGCAACAGATAAGGCTGGAAGAACAAGTGATACGATAACAAGGAGTTTTTACAGAGATACACAGGCTCCTTCTATATGGACTACATCAGATTTAACAGGTCTGTTTACAAGTACAGGAAGCGGCATAACAATTCAGGGTTCTGTAAATGATGGAACAGGCAGCGGTGTAGATAAGGTTTTATATTCTATTGACGGAAGCGAACCTTCATTAGAGGCAACCGTTACAAACCAGACATGGACTGTAAACTTTACATCGACAAATCTTCCAAGCGAGGGAATGTACATTCTCAAGATAAAGGCAGTAGACAAACTTGGCAATATAACTGCAGCACCTGTCACAGGAACAATAGTATACGATACTGCAAAACCAAATCTCACCATAAACCTAAATGATGGAACTTCCCGTACAGTGGCAAACAACAGCAGCCTTATAGTAAGTTCATCAAACTACGGAATATTAGGAACATTCAGCGATACAGGTACAAATGTAACTGTATCTGCAGGTCTTGACTGTTCAGACTCAACGGCTGCTGTAACAATTACACAAAACCCTGCAACAGGAAAGAGCGGAACTTGGAGTCTTTCACAGACAAGAAGAAACGGAACTCAGACAGTAACAGACATACCGGATGGTATCTATGAATATACAGTTACGGTTGTAGATGAAGCTGGAGTATATACCAGAAGTTCTGCAAGAAAAGAAAGCATTAAGTTTAAGGTAACAAAGGATACAACACCACCAGTAATTACAAGCATTGCAGTGCCGGACAGAGAAACTGCAAAAATTACACAGTTTACATTCAGCGGAGTAACAGAAGATGTAACATCAGGCGTTGCTTCCGTAAAACTTACAATATCAGACGGAACAAATACAACTGTCTTCAGTACAGATGCAACAGATAACAGCCTGAAGATAAGCGGACTTGAAAGATGGAGTAAGGAAGTTGTATATGCAAATTATCCTGTATTCAATACAGAAGGTAATAAGACTGTTACCGTTGAAGCAAAAGATAAGGCTGGAAAGACTGCAACACAGACAGTAACATTCATTTACGATAAGGCTAACCCTGTACTTACGGTAGATGAAAGTACACTTCAGGAATACATGAATGACCAGGGTTATATACTGAATGGTACGGCAGCTGACTCTTACGGACTTGCTTCTGTAGAAATCATTGAAAAGTATAATGGAGTTGAAACCGGCCTGGAAACAATTACAGTTGGAGCAAATAACATCTGGCAGGTAAGAGTTCCATTGGGCAATGTAACTCCAAATGAAGGAAGATATGATTATACGATAGTAGCAAAAGATACAGCGGGTAATGTAACGACATCAAGGAATTATGTAACTTATGTAGATAAGACAAGTCCTCTGATTGGTATTGCAAGACCAGTTACAACAGCCCTTCTTACAGGTGCAATAAATGAATCACAGGCAAGCTTCAGCGGTTCTGTTTCAGATCCGGTTGATTCAAATTCAAATGAGGTGGCAAGCGGAATCCACGCAGTCTGGTATAAGATTCTGGCCCGCAATGCAACAGCACCTGTGCCTCCTGCTTCTACATCTGTAGCATTACAGAATACTGCATGGAACGGCTGGACAAAAGCTATCGCAGGAGCATCTTTATGGAACTTCAACCAGGCATTCGAACAAGGAACAACAGCCTATAACGCCGGAAACTTACCGGAAGGAAGATACACCCTTTACGTAGCAGCTGTAGACAACGCTGGTATGGTTTCTGAAGTAGCAAGCCGCAACTTCGATGTAGATATGTCTGTTCCAACTCTTACAGAATCTTCTTCTTCAGAGTTCCAGACTCGTGTAGGCTTTACATTAAGTGGAACTGTAAGCGATACATACGGACTTGCTTCTTTACAGATAAGGGATACTTATAAAGATCTGTCTGGAATAATAACACCAGGTAATAATGAAGAAATGACATGTACCAGCGGAACTTGGGCAAAGAGCTTTGTTGTAGGAAGTTCTAACAGTTCTGCAAATAATTACCTTGCTGACGGTGAACACACCTTTACAGTTACTGCAACAGATATAATGGGAAAGACAACAACTGTCCGCCGTGTTGTAACAGTAGATACTGAAGCTCCTGTAGTTGCAGTTTCTACACCTGCAACAGACACAGAAAGAACACAAACAGATTCAATCAATGAAATAGTATTTAGATTTGACGGCATGATTATAGAAAACGGTACGGGTGTTCAGACAGTATGGTGCAAGATACTTCCTGCATCTGCTTCAGCACCAACAGTTCCTGCTTCAGGTGAGGCTGCAGCAATAGCTTCATCATGGACAGGATGGACTTCTGCAACAGCCGGAAACACATTGTGGAGTTCAACACAGGCATTCAAGTCTGGTCTAACAGATGGTACAACAATAGGTGAAGGCGAACAGAGGCTTTATGTAGTTGCTGTAGACCGAGCAGGTAATGTTTCTTCTGTTACATCACGTGCATTTACAGTTGATATGACACCACCTACAATCGCAGCTTCAAGTACAATTACAACAGGAGCTAACTGTATCAATCAGAGCAGCACATATTATTTCAATACAGTACTTACAGGAACAGCAAGTGCATCAGATACTTATGCAATGGCAGACAGCTACCCTGTAACTGTAAGCATAAATGGTGTTGCAAACTCAACAGTAACTCCAAATGGTAGCGGTGAATGGACAATTTCAACAGACAAGTTTACACAAGGTACAACACAGGTTGTAACAATAACTGCAACAGATAAGGTTGGACGAACATCAACCAAGTCATTCAACGTATACTATGATAATACTGCTCCAACAGTAGGAATTGAAAATCCTCCGAATAATTCAAACATAACTACAGCTACAGTAACAGCAAACGGACCAATTATTGAAACTGGTGTTGGGCTGGATAAGATTCAGTATACAACAATGACTTCACCAACAGAAAGTGATTGGAATGACATTGAAGTAAATCCAGGAAGTACGTCATGGAGTCAGAACCTTTCATTCGAAAATGAAGGTGTAGTAACTCTCAAAATACGTGCAAAGGATAAACTTGGTAATGCAAGTACAGTAGCTTCTTCAAGCTTCTATTATGATAGTTCATCTCCAACACTGGCAGTAACAAACCTCCAGGCAAATGAATATAAGAATGCGAACTTTACTCTTACAGGTACAGCCTGGGATAGTAATGCTATAGAGAGTATTAATGTAAAAGATGATGGAAAGTCAGGAGACTGGACATACAACTTTACAGATACACAGAAAGCTGCTGCAAAGTCTGATGCTACAAAGGTAACCTGGAACTTTGATTTTGTAACAGGTACAGCTAATTCTTCAGCAGGTAACTTCCTTTCAGAAGGATTGCACACATTCATCATCACACTTACTGATGTTGCTGGAAGAACAGCACAATACACAATTACATTCACTGTTGATACTGGTATACCAGAAATAACAACTCTGCCAACTCCTACAGTTGATGATACAGAAACTACAACATACAAGTTTATTGGTGCTGCAAGTGATGAAACAACTACAGTAACAGATGTTTATATTGCATTCGCAGATCCAACCAGCGTAGACCCTGCAAATTATGATTCTACAAGTACAATCCACAAAGCCAACGGTTCTACAACCTGGACTTATACACTTACGTTTGCAAACGAAACAGTATTCTCAACATCAGGCGTAAAGACTGTTTGGGTACGTGCAAAAGACAGGGCAGGAAACTGGAGTAACTGGGCAAGCCAGACATTCAACTATGATACACGTTCTCCAAATGTAGCAGTTACAGGCATTGCTCTTTCAGAAGATGGAATAACTTATAATGCAACAGAAAGTATAGCAGTTGGAATTACTTCATTAAATACGAATAAATTATTTAAGCTTAGCGGTACAGCAAGTGATGACTGGGATTTAGATACAAGCTCACCAATCACAATTACGCAGACTTTCACAGCTCCAGGCGGTTTTATTGGAAGTGCTGTTACAATTAGTGGTACTGGATTTACAGTAGATGGAACCGGACAGAACAGAACTTGGACAATCACAGGCCTCCCAAGAAATCCTGATTCAGCAGGAACAACAGAACTTGCAACAGGAACATTCCAGTACATAATAACAGCAAAAGATAAGGTCAATAAGACAAAGACAGCTACTATTTCTGTAAGAGTCGATGTTGATGGTCCTATCGTTAATATTACAACTCCGAATGGAAATATGGGTATGACAGATGCTATTTCTGGTGACTCTTATACATTCCGTGGTACAGCAAACGATGTTGGTATTTCTGAACTTGAAAGCTACAGCTATGCATTTGTACAGAGTTCAATCGTACCTCCGGCAGACTCAAATGAATGGGTAACGGTAACAGCAGCAGATGGTACCTGGAGTATTACAAAAGACCTTATTGCCGGTACAAGTCCAGATGGGACAGGTTCTGCAAAGAAGCTTTGTGAAGGACAGTGGTACCTGTACTTTAAGGCAAAGGACAAGGCCGGAAACGAAACTTCTGATGTATGTCGTTCATTCTATGTAGACTTAAGTGCACCGGTATTGACGTCTACAATTACGACAGGCACAAGCTGCATCAGCCTTAACGGAACATATTACTTCAATGGTAACCTTACAGGTACTGCTTCTGCAACAGATACATATGCAATGGCAGCAAGTAATCCTGTAACATTCAAGGTTGGAACAGAATCCATAACTCCAACATGGAACGGTACAACATGGACGATTGCTACATCAGCATTCGATGAAACATATCAGACTCTTACTATAACGGCAACAGATGCAATTGGTAGAACAGCTATTACGACTTATAACATTTGCAAGGACACAACTGCACCTATGGTTTTAATCATAAGACCTGAACCAGACGGAAATATCGATATTTCTCCTGTAAATGCACGAATATCTGTTATTGAAAATGGTGTCGGCATACAGGGTAAAGTAGGAACGTCAGGACAGGCCGGTTATGTACCAAGTAAAGTTGAGTTCAGATTCAATGGTGGAGAATGGACACCAACAGGTTACACAAGTGGAACCACAGTAGAACAGGAACTTGACCTTGGAACAACACAGGGACAGATGACACTTGAAGTACGGGCAACAGATAAGCTTGGTAATACATATACAACACCTGCAACAACATTCTATTACGACTATCAGGATCCAGTTATAGTTGAAACAGATTCTGTAGCAAGATATGTAAACGGAGCATTCACTCTGACAGGTACTGCTTACGATACATATAGACTTGCTTATATTGAAGTTAAGGATACAACAAACGGTAATAAGGTATACAGATCTAATTCTGCTACAAATACACAGATTACCATTACAGGTAATATCGAAGATGCAAAATCTTCAGCAACTGCAACAACATGGACTCTTGCATTCACCGCAGCAGACTGGGCAGGCTTCTCTGAAGGTAACCATGTATTCAAGATTACGGCAGTTGACGTATCTGGACGAACTGCAGAAGCTCCTAACAAGAACGTATGGATAGACAAACATGCACCGGTAGTAACATCAGCGACAGTTCCTACAACAGCTCAGACGCAGGGTTCTTCATTCAGATTCAGCGGAGCTGCAAAGGACTATAATAAGAATGCAGGAACAGCAATCAGTAATGCTCTTGACTCTGGAATTAAAGAAATAAAGATTCAGATTACAAATAACGGTACAGCAGTTTCTAATACAGCAACAGCTTCAGCTACCGGCTGGATAGATGCAACAGGTCAGGAAGACTGGAGTGCTGTAGTAGCTTATGATGATTACGATGTATTCGATACAGAAGGCGTTAAGACTCTCCATGTACGTGCAACAGACGAATCAGGTCTTGTAAGTACTGTATTTACAAAGAACTTTGTATACGATAAGGCTGCTCCGTCCCTTTCTGTTTCAACATATACTCCGGATG
>JAEEGL013920069.1_pt1 | contig 15790 bp, 9 predicted proteins | sample 9134231 | NCBI WGS metagenome assembly JAEEGL01 (sample SAMN16246548, study PRJNA631951) | gut metagenome | biome: gut microbiome; feature: rumen; material: fiber-attached | host: Bos | place: Iran: Karaj | collected 2018-10
CGAAGAAGTTGGCGGCACCACACTCGTCCATATATTTCTTCTCCTTGGCGTCCAGATAGAACTCGCAGGCGTAGCCCTTCTCGTGAGCCAGGTTGTTGGCGAACAAAGAGGCAGCGTAGTTACCACCTACCTTATATTTACCTGTGCCGAGGGGAGCCGAACGGTCGTAGTCGCGGATAATCACGTAAGGATTAGCAGCGAAACCACCCTTGAAGTATGGGCCTACGGGTGTGACAAAAATCAGGAAGCAGTACTCCTTGGCGGGATGCACGCCCACCTGGGCACTCGTACCGATGAGCAGCGGGCGGATGTAGAGCGTGGCTCCGCTCTCGTAGGTGGGAATCCACTCCTGGTTCAAGCGGACCACCTTCTTCACCATCTCCGTGAAGAGCTCGGTGCTGACCTCCGGCATCATGATGCCACGGCAGGTAGACTGCAGACGGGCAGCGTTCTCGTCGACACGAAAGATACGCACCTTGCCGTCGGGACAGCGGTAGGCTTTCAGACCCTCGAATGCCTCCTGGCCATAGTGCAGGCAGGTTGCTGCCATGTGCAGGTTCAGATACTCGTCGGAGCAGACTTCAATCTCGCCCCATTTACCGTCGCGATAGTAGCAACGGACATTGTAGTCGGTCTTCATGTAGCCGAACGACAGACTACCCCAGTCTATATTCTTCATTTCCTTACGTATTTAATAATCTAGATGATTGCTAAGACAAACTTTCAGAATTTACATTTTCATTAACCGTCTGCAAAATTAAGCATTTTATTTGAAATAAAAGAAAAAACTACGCTTTTTTTATTGCATCACGACGAATGAAGTAAAAGAAGAGCCAACGCGGGAAGCGTCGGCTCTTCTATTTCGTACACTCCTGTAAGAGGAGCGCTGTTTGAGAATCGGGTGAAACGGATGTTAGAACTGATAGCGGTTGTCCTTCACTTCAGCCTTCTGCATCAGCACGTCGAAGAGTGAGGTATAGCGGCTGTACTGCGACGGTGTGATGGTCGACATAGCACGCTGCACCAGCTGGTTCTCCTGGAGGCGGCGGTTGAAGGGGGCAGCTGTGCTATCCTTGGCCTCGCGGCTGATGACATTGAACAGGAATACGCCGTTGGTACCCTTCACGATATGCTTCACCGTCTGGCCCACTGCTGTGGCGGCAACAGCTCCGCTGAGACCGCGCTCACGCTGACCTTTCACATTGACGGTAGAGGGGAAGGTGATATGGCTGATGGTGTCGACCAAAGCGCCCTTCTGCTGAGCCTCGGCCACGGTCTTGGCTCCGGCGAGCTTCTGGATGAGCATGTCGGCCTTCTTGTCTTTCATCACCTCTGCACGCAGATATTCCTCCACGCTCTGCTGGTCAAGATAGCCCACGGGATGTACCTTTGTGACGGCTACAGCCACGAAGCGGCCGTCGGCTGAATTCTGGTAAATCTCAGAGATGTTGCCCTCATTAGCCTGTGCGAAAGCCCACTTCACAGCCTCACGGGTGTTGGTGAGTTCCTGGCGCTGGCCAATGTTGTTTGCATTGCTGGTGAGGTTCTGCTGGTCTTGAACCTGATAGCCGTATTTCGAAGCATTCTGATCCATGTCGGCCGGTGTGCGGCACTCGCTCAGGAACTGGCTGAACTGGTTGAAGGCATTCTCATAGGTATCGTTGGAGAAGCGCACCTCGTTGCTGACGATAGCCACGTCATAAAGGGTGACGGGACGGCGCTGCTCGGTGACCTTATAGACAAGCACCTGGTTGTTGAGCACCAGCACGCGGGGCTCTCCCACCGTTGCCTGATGGAGGGCTGTGAAGAAGGTCTTGTAGTCGGGAGAAATATTTTCCTGACCCTGATAAGCGTTGGCGCTCATCCACTCGTTGGCTGCTGTCTGGCCAAGCTTGGCGGCCACTGAGTCGATGCTCTCACCAGCCTTGATGACAGCCACGAGACTATCGGCACGCTGCTGGGCATCCTCCATCGTCTGTCCGGGCACGCCCATATAAACGTAACCAATGGAGTCAACACCCTGGTAACGGCGGTTCAGTCGTGCAACGGCCATGTAGTCGATAGACTTGCCTCCGACATAGGCGTTGTAGGAAATAAGGGGAGTAACACCCTTCTCGCCCAGCGAGTCGATGGCTTCCTTGAGTTTTGTTGAAATCTTGTTCAAGCCGTCGGCATTGTAAGGCATGTCCTCATGATAGGTGATGACGGTGCGATGCGAGGCAAGGATGTCGGTCTGGTTCAAGCTGTCGGCACGCAGCTGGGCAGCAGCCTCATTCAGGTTGTCGCGCAGGGCAGTCATGTCGGCCTCAGAAGGCACCACCTGGCAGATGGCGTATTTGACGTCGCGGGTCTCGTTGTCCCAGCGGAACATGTCCTTCTTCTCGTTGTACTTGGCCTTAAGGTCGGCATCAGCAATCTGCACGTCATTGTCGTTGATGCTGGAGAAAGCCAAAGAAGCCAGCTCAATGGTGCTCTCAGTACCGGCACCGCTGAAAGCAACCTGTGCCGAGGCCTCATTGCTGAGCATGCAGGCCTGGAGCAGGGAGATATACTTCGAGGAAAGGAGCTGCTGGCGCAGAATCTTCTCGACGGTCTTCCAATAGCGGTCAAACTCCAAATACTGTTCGGGCGACTGCTGCTCGAGGTAGGTATATATCTGAGAGACATTGTTGTAGTCGAAGATGCCTGTCTGCTGATCGTAGAACACAGAGAGCAGGGGCAAGTTTCCCTGCTTCAACAGGGGGTGTGTACCTGAAGCGAGGATGCTCTTCATCTCGCCGTCGGTAACGCCGAGTCCCAGTTTCTCGGCCTCTTCTTCAATGACGGAGTTACGCACGTAGTTCGTCCAGACATACTCGCGGAGCTGATCTTCCTCCACATCCTGTCCAAGCTGCTTGAATACGTTCTTGTATTCCTCCACCTCAGCCTGATAATCCTGGATGGACAATTTCTTGCCCATCACCTCTCCCACTTGCTGGCGAGCCTGATTGCTTGAGGTCTCGCACGAGCGTGTAAAGTCAGTCGCAATGAAGCCGAACAATGCCAGGCCGATGATGCCCACCAGCCATGGTCCCCAGCTTCTGATTTTTCCAATTGCTGCCATTTAATTTTGTTGTTTTTAATTATTTATTTCTTGAATTTTCAATTTCAGCCTGCAAAATTACAAAATTTGCGTGAAACAACGGCAAGTTTTTATGAAAAATTCTCACTTTTACTCACTTTTAGTCTCACAAGCTCTATTTTGGTAGCCGTATTCTTCACAATTTTGAATTCGAAACGCCCTATTCTGACCACTTCGTTGAGTTTGGGGAACGACTGATACTCATGGAGGATGTAGCCCCCGACAGTCATGTATTCTTCGCTTTCGGGCAGCTCAAGGTCGAACAGTTCGTTCACCTTCTCTATCTCCAGGCGTGCGCTGAGCATGTATTCGCCGTTGTCCAGTTGCTTCGCCACATAATTGACGGAGTCGTGCTCATCCTCAATGTCGCCGAAGATTTCCTCCACGATATCCTCCAGCGAGATGAGGCCACTGGTGCCGCCGAACTCGTCGACGACCACCCCCAGCGACTTTTTCTGCTGCAGCAGAATCTGCATCATCTTGCTGGCGAGCATGGTCTCCGGGACAAAGGTCATGGGACGTAGGAGGTCTTTAAACTGAGCGATGAGGGTAGAGAGCTGAGAGCTTGCTACCGTTTTCTTCTCTCCATTCTCCACGATTCTCTCTCCGCTATTATTGATCCGGAACATCTCCGACGAGTGGATGTAGCCGATGATATGGTCGATGTCTTCATGGTAGACCACTATCTTCGAGTGGCCGCTCTCAATGAAATGCTGCTTGAGCTCGGCGATGGTGGCCGTGTCCTCCACAGCATCAATCTCGGTACGGGGAACCATGCAGTCGCGCACCTTTGTCTCGCTGAAGTCAAGGGCGTTCTGGAAGATTTTCACCTCCTCCTCTATATCCTCATCGTTGCGGGCATTGTCGATGCTCGACTGTACCAGATAGTCGAGGTCTACCTTGGTGAACTCCTTATCACCGGCCTCGCTGCTCATCCGCACGCCGAACAGCCGGAGAAGTCCCTTCGACAGCAGCGTGGCGAAACGGGACACAGGCCAAAGCACCACATAGAACACCCACGCCGGCAGGGCGAAGAAAGTCAGCATGGCATTGGGATTCGACTTGAAAATGGTCTTGGGCAGGAACTCGCCTGTGAAGAGGACAATGATGGTCGACAGCAAGGTGTCGGCAGTGACACGTGAGGCGTCGTCCAGTGCTGCGAAAAGCGTCTGGTCGAAAATCCGTGCGAAGAGTATGCCGTAGATGACCAGGGCAATGTTGTTGCCCACCAGCATCGTGGAAACGAAATTGCTGGGGTGGCGGTAGAACAGGTCTATGGCACGCTGCGCCGTGCTGTTCTTCTCACGAGCCACCTCGGCCAGCAGGCGGTTGCTGGACACGAAGGCTATCTCCATGCCTGAGAAGAAGGCCGAGAGCACCATTGCCACAAGCAGTCCTATGATGAGAGAAGACATTTCGCTTTATACGATTTACAGATTTCCGATTGACGATTTCCTACCCTTCTATTCTTTTCAATACTTCCTGTGTTTCTGTGCCGCCGGTCGCACATACTGTTCTTCGGCGAGAGAGTCATCAGGTGCAGTCTCTGGCTGTTCTTCTTCGTCTTCCATGTCGGAGGCCAAGAACGAGCCTTTGCTGTTGGTCACCATATAGCGCTCCATTTTCTCGTCGCTGCGGAAATAGGTGCCCTCCATGGTGCGCTCAGGGGTAACAACACGCGAGAACACATTAGAGTAGAACTCATGCTTTATACCGTCCCAATACAGCTCCTCGCTGGTGTAAATAAGGCCTTTTACATTACGTATATTCACACGCCCGCGCAGTTTCCACAGCCGCTGCTTGTCGAAATACCATGCCGTGTCCGCCTGGATGTAGGCTTGCAAGTGGAACTGCTCGTCGAACTGCTCGAAGAAGATGCCTTTCATGAATTCCCAGCGCGAAGGCTGACGGACGGTGTTCACATCCCATCGCTCAGTGACGATGCGGTATTTGATTACGCCGGAGTCACTGATCAGCGTGTTTACACCATAGGTGGTCATCATCGACACGGAATCCTCGGGTCTGATGGCATCGGCCGTATGCTCCTGGGCTTCGGTGCACGCTACGCTAAAGGACAGATGAAAAATGACAAACGACAAAAGCAACACCGGAAGAGCGCGACTGGCCCTTCTTTCACCTGTGTTCTCCTGTTCTTTGCACATCGTCGTGCAACAATTATCATTTATCATTTCTCATTTATCATTTAGGCCGCAGGCCGCAATCCGCAGGCCGCAATCCGCCTAATCTATCCTCCACTTGGCAAACCAGCGTTCGTTGAATGTCAAGCCTATATTGATGCGGAATGTATTGTCGGTAATGAGGTCGGGGGCAGAGGTGCGAACCCACTGTGCACTGATGTTCAGCACGGGCCGCATGGCAGCCTGAATATTCCACTTGCTGAGCAGCGGCAGGCCGATGCCGGCACTGAGGCTAAGTTCCTTGGGGCCGTCGTGCCCGTTGATTTTGTAATAGGGTGTGGCATAAGAGGCTCCCATCCGGAAATGGACATGCTTGAAATAGCTGGTAGGATGGTTGGGGTCAGGCACATAGTCAGCGCCGAGGGCCAAGCGTGTGCGGTCGGTGAGGAGCCCGCTTTGCAGGGTGTAGCGCTTAGTGTTGTCATCATACCCGGGAAAGTCGATACTGCCCCATTTCTGCATCGTCACGTCTGCCGCCACAGTGAGGTGCTGCTGGTGTGTCCAGGCCAGACCCACGCCATAAGACATGGGCAGCTCCAGGCCGTTGTCAATGGAGAAAGTCGTTGTGTCGCTGACCTGTGTCGACATGTTCAGGTTGATGATGTCGCAGGTAGGGTCTGCCCCCAGTTTATGGCCCAGTCCCCATGTGGCGCCCACCGAGAGCTGGTCTTTGCGCCCCAACGGTTGCTGCCACTGGAGTCCCAGCGTAAGGTTATAGCTGTTGACGCTGGCCTTGTATACCTTTGAAAGCGAATTGACCGTCGTACTGGCCGTAGATGACACCGAGCGGGTATAGCTTCCCCACAGATAGGCAATGTTGAAACCGAAGGAAAGGGGCTTTACAGGTCGCCAGCCGGCACCCACGAAAGCCTGGTGGAAACCGCCCGAACCTGTAAAGGACTCCGTGATGCTGCCTATCGTATTATTCAGGTAGGAGCTGGCAGTGTAGGAATAGCCGACATCGGAGAAAGGCAATACACCGAAGCTGAAGCCGAGGTTGCGCCTGAGGCGGAACAGCCCCACAGCATAGTCAAAGTCGGCATTACGGCCATTTACGCTGGTACCGTTCTCCTTGAAATTCGTCTGCTGAAGAGACAGCCCTGCATCGAAGAGCATCGTCAGCGAATCGACTGCGGAATAGGAAGCGGGATTGAGTGTATTCACCAGCGTACCGTCACGCATGGCCAGTCCAGCCCCGCCCATGCCTCGGTTGAAGCCTTGCGACGGATCGGCAAGCACGCCAAGCCCATACTGGCTGTAGGGAGATATAGAACCGCTGTGAGCACCTGTCTGCCCCAGGGCCACAGACGCGACAATAGCGGCCCAGAAGCCGCAGAATAATCTCTTTTTCATTCTTAATCTGTATTTCAGCCTGCAAAATTATTAAAAAAAATCGAACTAATCGCACCGAAAGTGGAAAATATAGCGTAATTTTGCATCGTGAAACGTTTTGAAAACATTTTTAGGAATCTTTGTATGCTTGTCTGCATGTTTGCAGCAAGCCTTCCTGTCTATTCACAGAACGACCTGCTCAGCCGGATGGACAGCGTGGAAGTGGGGCTGCTGACCTGTTCCCCCCACCAAGAAGTATATAGCCTCTATGGACACACCGCCCTGCATTGGCACGACCTGCGCACAGGCGAGCACTGGGTGTTCAACTATGGTGTGTTCGACTACAAGAAGCCGCACTTCGTATGGCGCTTCATCCTGGGACAGACAGACTACATGCTGGAATGCACGGGAAATCTGAAACGATGGTGCGACTACTACCGCAAATGGGGCAGCGAGGTGAAAGAGCAGGTGCTAGACCTCACCCCTGCGGAGAAGCTGCGGCTGCAGGCAGCGCTCGCCACCAACCTCAGAAACCCCGTCTACCGCTACAATTTCTTCTACGACAACTGCTCCACCCGTCCTCGTGACATGATTGAGCGGTGCCTGGAAGGCACTGTTGACTATGCCGTGCGCAACGACTACGAGCCCTCGTTCCGCCAGATGATTCACCAGTGCACGGAAGACCACCCCTGGACTGCCTTTGGCAACGACCTGCTGCTCGGTCTCAATGCTGACAAAAAGACCACACAGCGTGAGCGACAGTTCCTCCCTGCTGACCTGAGCTGGGACTTCGACCATGCCACCGTCGACAGACAGGGCGTCAAGCGACCGCTGGTCAGTCGTCTGGTGACACATGTGCCCCAAGGTCAGCAGCCCGTGAAGAAGGGATTTCCGCTGTCGCCCCTCGCGTGTACATTATTATTATTATTAATGTCAGTTGCCGTGTTTGCCTATGAAAGATGGAAGAAACGCATTCTCGTATGGTGGGACGTGCTGCTGATGCTGACTTCGGGCCTGGCAGGATGTGTGCTGCTGCTGATGGTGTTCTCCGAGCATCCGGCCACCAGCCTCAACCTGCAGCTGCTGTTGCTCAATCCGCTCGCCCTGCTGTTCATCCCCGCCGTGGCCCGCAGGAGGAAAACCCGCTGGTTCAACATCATGCTGGGTTTCATCGTGGCTTTTCTCATCGGCGGCCTGTGGCAGCATTACGCCGAGGGCATGTATTTTGTGGCACTATGTTTGCTATTAAGGTATTGGACGCATCACAATGACAAATAAGTATCTCTACATCACGTTGCTGGCCGTCCTGGGAATAACCAGCGAGGCAATGGCACAGGAGACGCAGTCGAGGAATACTCCCCGGCTTGTGGTGAACATCACCATCGACCAGCTACGCTCCGACTATCTCGAAGCCTATACCCCACTCTACTCTGAAGGCGGGCTGAAGCGTCTGCTGACAGAGGGCATGGTCTTCACCAATGTGTCGTTTCCCTTCACCCCCGTGGACAGGGCGTCGGCCATTGCCAACATCCTCACCGGCACTACACCCTATTATAACAGTATTGTGGGAAGCCGCTGGCTCAACCGTGAGACGCTGCGCCCCGTAGGCTGTGTAGACGACCCGAAATTCACCGGCATGCTGACAGCCGAAACTGCCTCGCCGTCAAGCATTTCCACCTCTACTCTTGGAGATGAACTTAAAGTAGCCACAGGAGGCAAGGCTCTGGTCTATGCCATAGCTCCTTTCCGCGACGCTGCCGTGCTGTCGGCCGGACATGCCGCCGACGGAGCGCTCTGGATAGACGATGTCTACGGCGACTGGTGCTCGTCCATCTACTACCTGATGAACGTGCCCGACTGGCTTCAGTCGTTCAACGACCGGAACGCACCTGGCAGGAAAATCAGCCATGTCACCTGGGAGCCACAGACCACGGCCTCCGGCTCGTTCAATTTCTTCCTCCAGACAGAAAACGAGAAGCCCTTCAAGCATCAATTTACCGGCTATCAGCGTTTCAGCAACTACAAGCAGAGCGCCCTGGTCAACGCCGACGTCACCGAGATGGCCAAGCAATGCATCAGTGCCACCGGCATGGGCGCTGACAAGGTGACAGACCTGCTTTGCCTGACCTATTACGCCGGACCCTTCGGCCACCAGAGCATGACAGACTGTCAGATGGAGCTCCAGGACACCTACGTGCGGCTGGACTACGAGCTGAACCGCCTCATCACCCACGTCAGCCAGTCATTTGGTGCCGGAAATGTGCTTTTCGTTGTCACAGGAACAGGCTACAGCGAGGTGGAGGCTGCCGACTACGCACGCTTCCGCATCCCTACAGGGACGCTGAACATCAACCGCACGGCCAACCTGATGAACATGTACCTGGGAGCCATCTGGGGGCAGGACAACTACGTGGAGAGCATCTTCCGCAACCAGATATTCCTGAACCACCGGCTGCTGGAAACCAAGAAGATAAGCATTGGCGAAGCCACCAGCCGGGCACAGGAAATCATCGCTATGATGTCGGGCGTGAGAAACGTCTACACCTCACTCCAGCTGCTCACCAGCCAAAGCCTGCAGACCGAGAAAATACGCAACGCCTTCAACCCGCAGCGCTGCGGAGACATCATCATCGAGGCAGCACCGGGATGGAAAATCCTCAACGAGGACACCCAGGAAAGCGAGATGCAGGTAGCTTCGTTCACACAGTTCCCCATTGTCATCTTCGGAGCGGGCATACATGCCGAACGCATCCAGACACCTGTCACCACCGACCGCATCGCCCCCACCATCGCCCGCTCCATACACATCAGGGCACCGAATGCCTGTTCCTCGGAGCCATTGTTCTGAAGGGAATGGCGAAAAGTGAATAGTGAATAGTGAATAATTTGCCACCGCTCTTAAAATTCTTCGGGTTTCATTCTTCATTCTTCATTTCTTTTCGTACCTTTGCAGGCTGAAACAGAAACGGGGGGAGTGCGAAACAGCCCCATTCACAGATAAATCGTAAATAGTAAATAGTCAAATCGTAAATAACAAAGATGAATTTCAACAAGATTCTTAGATCGCTGTTCGGCGACAAGTCCTCACGCGACATGAAGCTCATACAGCCCTTCGTGGAAAAAGTAAAAGCACAGACGCCCAAGATTGAGGGGCTGGACAACGACGCCCTGCGCGCCCGCACCCAGGAGCTGCGCAGCTATGTTCAGGCAGCAGCCACCGAGCAGAAGACAGAAATAGAAAAGCTGAAGGCCACCATCGAGGAGACTCCGCTCGACGAGCGCGCCGACATTTTTGCCAAAATAGACAAGCTCGAGAAGGAAGCACTCGACAAATACGAGGATGCCCTCGACGAGGTGATGCCCGAGGTCTTCGCCATCGTCAAGGAGACAGCCCGCCGCTTTGCCGAGAACGAGGAGACCGTCGTCACGGCCACCGACTTCGACCGCGAGCTGGCCGGAGACCCCCGCAAGGACTTCATCACCATCGACGGCGACAAGGCATACTACCACAACCACTGGACGGCCGGAGGCAACGACCTGAAGTGGGAGATGGTTCACTACGACGTGCAGCTCTTCGGCGGCGTCGTACTCCATCAGGGAAAGATTGCCGAGATGGCCACCGGCGAGGGTAAGACCCTCGTGGCCACGCTCCCCGTCTTCCTGAACGCCCTGACGGGCAACGGCGTGCATGTCGTCACCGTGAACGACTATCTGGCCAAGCGCGACTCCGAGTGGATGGGGCCGCTCTACATGTTCCACGGACTCAGCGTCGACTGCATCGACAAGCATAAGCCCAACTCGCCCGAGCGCCGCCAGGCCTATATGGCCGACATCACCTTCGGCACAAACAATGAGTTCGGCTTCGACTACCTGCGCGACAACATGGCCACCTCGCCTGCCGACCTCGTGCAGCGGTCGCACAACTACGCCATCGTCGACGAGGTGGACTCCGTGCTCATCGACGATGCCCGCACCCCGCTCATCATCAGCGGCCCCGTGCCCAAGGGCGAGGTGCAGATGTTTGAGGAGTACCAGCCGCTGGTCGAGAAGATAGTGGGCGTACAGCGCCAGCTCGCCACCCAGTTCCTGGCCGATGCCAAGCAGAAAATCAGCGCCGGCATGGAGAAAGACGACAAGAAGATGATTGAAGAGGGATTCCTCTCGCTCTACCGTTCCCACAAGGCCCTGCCCAAGAACAAGCCCCTCATCAAATACCTCTCCGAGGAAGGCATCAAGGCCGGCATGCTCAAGACCGAGGAGACCTACATGGAGAACAACAACCGCCGCATGCCCGAGGCAGTGGAGCCGCTCTACTTCGTCGTCGACGAGAAGCTGAACTCCTGCGACCTCACCGACAAAGGCACCGCCTGGCTGGCCAATCAGGTGAACGACCCGGAGCTCTTCGTGCTGCCCGACATCACCTCGCAGCTCTCCGCACTCGAGGCCGAAACAGGACTCACCGACGAGGAGCGCGTCAACAAGAAAGACGAGCTCATGGCCCACTACGCCGTGCAGAGCGAGCGTGTGCACACCCTCCAGCAGCTGCTGAAGGCATATTGCATGTTCAACCGCGACGACGAATACGTGGTCATCGACGGAGAGGTGAAAATCGTCGACGAGCAGACAGGACGCATCATGGAAGGCCGCCGATGGAGCGACGGACTGCACCAGGCCGTGGAAGCCAAGGAGCACGTCAAGGTGGAGGCTGCCACGCAGACCTTCGCCACCATCACCCTGCAGAACTATTTCCGCATGTACCACAAGCTGGCAGGCATGACGGGTACGGCCATCACCGAGGCCGGTGAGTTCTGGGACATCTACAAGCTCGACGTCGTGGAGATACCCACCAACAAGCCCGTCATCCGCAACGACATGGACGACCGCGTCTACAAGACCCAGCGCGAGAAATACCGCGCCGTCATCGCCGAGGTGGTGAAGATGCGCAACGCCGGACGACCCACGCTGATAGGCACCACTTCGGTCGAGATTTCCGAGCTGCTCTCACGCATGCTCTCCATGTACGTCAATCCCGAGACAGGACAGCGCGAAGGCATCCCCCACCAGGTGCTGAACGCCAAGCTCCACCAGAAGGAGGCCGACATTGTGGCACTGGCCGGTCAGCAGGACAGCCAGGGGCGCGGCGCCGTCACCATCGCCACCAACATGGCCGGCCGCGGTACCGACATCAAGCTCTCGCCCGAAGTGAAAGCTGCAGGCGGACTGGCCATCATCGGCACCGAGCGCCACGAGAGCCGCCGTGTAGACCGCCAGCTGCGCGGACGTTCCGGCCGTCAGGGCGACCCCGGCTCATCCGTGTTCTACGTCTCGCTGGAAGACAAGCTCATGCGACTCTTCGCCTCCGAGCGCATCGCACGCGTCATGGACCGCCTGGGCTTCAAGGAGGGAGACATGATTGAGAGCTCCATGATCAGCAACAGCATCGAGCGCGCACAGAAGAAGGTGGAAGAGAACCACTTCGGCGTGCGTAAGCGCCTGCTGGAATACGACGATGTGATGAACAAGCAGCGCACCGTCATCTACGAGAAGCGCCGCCATGCCCTCATGGGCGAGCGCATCGGCATGGACATCGCCAACACGCTGTGGGACCGCGTCAGCACCACCATCGAGCGCAACGACTACACCGGCTGCAAGGAGGAGTTCATACGCCTCTTCGGCATGGAGGTGCCCTTCACCGAGGAGCAGTTCCTCGACACCCGCAAGCGCGAGGAGATTGCCGAGCATGCCTTCCAGGAGGTGCTCGCCCACTTCAACCGCCGCTGCGACCGCATCCGCGAGGTGGCCATGCCCATCATCAAGCAGGTCTACGAGAACCAGGGTCACATGTACGAGCGCATACTCGTCCCCATCACCGACGGACGCCGCGTCTACAACATCGCCTGCAACCTGAAGGAGGCCTACGAGTCGGAGTGCAAGTCGGTGGTGAAGGAATTCGAGAAGCAGATGCTGCTCCACATCATCGACGAGGCATGGAAGGAGAACCTGCGCGAGCTCGACGAGCTGAAGCACTCCGTCCAGAATGCCAGCTACGAGCAGAAAGACCCCCTGCTCATCTTCAAGCTCGAGAGCGCCAAGGTCTTCGACAACATGGTGAACGACATGTTCAACCGTCAGGTCACCATCCTCACCCGCGCACAGATTCCTGAGCTACAGAACCAGCAGGTGCAGGAGGCTGCACCCGAGCAGCACACCGACCGCCGAGGCTACACCGAGAACAAGCAGACCGAGCCAGAAGAGCAGATGGTAGACCAGAACCAGCGCGCCGCCGCCCAGCACGACACCCGCGCCCAGCAGCCCCGCAACCCCATCATCAAGGACAAGCTGCCCGGACGAAACGACCCCTGCCCCTGCGGCAGCGGCAAGAAGTTCAAGAACTGCCACGGACGAGGCTTAGTCTGAGGAAGTGAAATTAAAAAAAACAAGCAATGATAAAGATAGAAAACGCAATTATCCGATGTCCACAAGCGGGCGCACGCTCGGCTGGATTTGCAATCCAGCCGCACTGAATATAAGGATTTTCAATCCTAAAAAGCGCATTACAAATGCTTATATTCGATGCAGTCGGATTGCAAATCCGACTGAACGATACGAAGTTCGGACAGTTGCGGATAATCATTAAAAAAAAAACAAGCAATGATAAAGATAGAAAACCTCCACAAAAACTTCGGCAAGACCTGTGCATGCGCCATCGACACCTTCACCGTGAACGACGGCGACCTGCTGGGCCTCGTGGGCAACAACGGCGCGGGCAAGACCACCCTCTTCCGCATGATTCTCGACCTGCTGAAACCCGACGAGGGAGAAGTCCTCATCGACGACGTCAACCCCGCCCAGTCAGAGGCATGGAAAGAGCACACCGCAGCCTATATCGACGACAGCTTCCTCATCGACTATCTCACGCCAGAGGAGTATTTCGCCTTCCTCGCCAAGATATGCGGCATGCCCAAGAGCCTGCTCGACGAGCGCCTCAAGACCTTCGAGCACTTCGCTGGTGGCGAGGTGCTCGGACAGAAGAAGCTCATACGCAACCTCTCGGCAGGCAACAAGCAGAAGGTGGGCATCATGTCCACACTGCTCCGACGGCCACGGCTCATCATCCTCGACGAGCCGTTCAACTTCCTCGACCCCACCAGCCAGAACATCCTCAAGCACATGCTCACCGACTACCGAGAGCAGACAGGGGCCACCATCCTGCTCAGCAGCCACAACCTGCAGCACACCATCGACATCTCCTCGCGCGTCGCCCTCCTCGAGAAAGGACACATCATACGCGACATAGCGAACATCAGCGAAGAAGCTAACGCAGAGCTTACAGCCTACTTCGAGGAGCAGGCATAGGCCCTTACATACATCACTAAAAACCATCATCATTATGTGCAAGGTAGGTATTCCCAAGGAGATTAAGAACAACGAGAGCCGCGTGGGCATGACCCCTGCGGGAGTAGCAGAACTGACACGCCGGGGCCACGAGGTGCTGGTGCAGCACACAGCAGGCGAGGGCAGCGGATTCAGCGACGACGACTATGTGAAGGCGGGAGCTACGATTCTGCCCGCCATAGAAGACGTCTACCGCGAGGCCGAAATGATTGTGAAGGTGAAAGAGCCCATCGAGCCGGAATATGCCCTCGTGCGCAAGGGGCAGCTGCTGTTCACCTATTTCCATTTCGCATGCGAGAAGGAACTGACAGACGCTATGCTGAAGAGCGGTGCCGTCTGCCTGGCCTACGAGACAGTACAGCTGCCCAACGGCTCCCTGCCCCTGCTGCAGCCCATGAGCGAGGTGGCAGGACGCATGGCCACGCTCAACGGCGCCTATTACCTGCAGAAGACAAAAGGCGGCAAGGGAAAGCTCATCAGCGGCGTGCCAGGCGTGTCGCCTGTCCGCGTACTGGTACTAGGAGGCGGAGTCGTAGGAGAGGCAGCAGCCCGGATGGCAGCCGGCATGGGCGCCGAGGTCACCATCACCGACGTCTCATTGCCACGCCTGCGCCAGCTCGACCTTGAGACACCGGCCAATGTGCACACGCTCTATTCCTCGGAGCACAACATCCGCAAGCAGCTGCCTCAGGTGGACATCGTCATCGGCTCTGTCCTCGTGCCAGGCGACAAGACGCCCCACCTCATCACACGCGACATGCTGAAGCTGATGGAGCCGGGCACCGTGCTCGTCGACGTAGCCATCGACCAGGGCGGATGTTTCGAGACCTCACGCCCCACCACCCACAGCCAGCCCGTCTATACCGAGGAGGGCATCGTCCATTATTGCGTGGCCAACATCCCTGGAGCCGTGCCTAACACCTCGACGCTGGCACTCACCAATGCCACCCTGAGCTATGCCGTCGCACTTGCCGACAAAGGATGGCGGCAGGCATGCAACGACGACCCGGCCTTGGCAAAGGGGCTGAACATCGTGGAGGGGAAAGTGGTCTACAAGGCCGTCGCCGATGTCTTCGGACTACCGTTCCACGATTTGTCACTTTGAGCCCGAAAGTCATAGATAGAGCTGTGCAGACTTTAAATGCAGGGTTTCACATATATATAATATACTGAACCCGGAAAAACCCTGCAACTCTGCATACTCTGCACTAAACGAGACTCATTCCAAATAATCTCTGCTTGTGAAAGGGAGACAGAGACACTCTATTTGGAAGAATACTAACGCCGTTTGGAGAAATACTAACGCCGTTTGGAAGAATACTAACGCCGTTTGGAAAAATACTGGCAGTATTTTTTCGTCCCAAGGCTTGGGACGAAAAGCCCGGATTGGTGTCAGTTATTTGGGGAACGATTTTTGTCTGAGGCGGTGCAGGGTTGAGTGCAGGGTTTGCACAAAGTGTACTACCAGCAACATTCTGCAAGCCAGTCGTTTATCCGGACGAGATGCAGAGTTGCAGACTTTCTGTGTGAATACCCTATTATGAAAGCAACAATATAGCAGTTGACCTGAATTTGTTTTTCCGGATGGCGCATTCCCGACCTTCGGTCGCTCTTACCTTTGCATCGGATTATAGATAATGTTCTAAATGTCCGATGTTAAACATCGTATAAATTTAGTTCATGCGGCAACAATTTTGTAGTTTCGCTAGAGATTGTGGCCGTGGAGGGCGAGAGCATTGTGTCG
>JAEEGL014420487.1_pt1 | contig 15790 bp, 8 predicted proteins | sample 9134231 | NCBI WGS metagenome assembly JAEEGL01 (sample SAMN16246548, study PRJNA631951) | gut metagenome | biome: gut microbiome; feature: rumen; material: fiber-attached | host: Bos | place: Iran: Karaj | collected 2018-10
ATTAATATTAGAAATATGAGAATTAATTGAACGAGAAGAATAATTATCAATATCATCTAAATTATAAGGAACATTATTATTACTTTTATTAATATTTAAATTATTATTATTATAAGTACTACTAGTAGAAGTAGTAGTATTAGAATTATAAGTTGGAGTAGAAGGAAGTGATTTATATGTTAAATTATTTAAAAGACTTCCATTATTATTTCCTAAATGTTTATTTAGAAAAGAAATAATATTTTTAGAAGGATGAATTTTAGTATTATTTAATCCATAATCTCTTTTAACTGAATATGAATCACAAGAAAGAAAACTTGTTCTACTACTTAGTGATTTAGTTCTATTAAAGTAAGTTTTATTTTTATTTATTTGATTTGTAGTTGAATCCTTAGAAATATTTGAACTAAAAGATATATCAGTAATATTACATGCTTTAATATTATTTTGTTCATCATCTGATATTAAATCATTTAATTCACTTTTTTCTTTGTTGTTTTCTTTTTCTTTTGATGAAGATTGTTTTTTTTGTTTTAATAATGTTGACATCATTGCATTTACTGATCTACTCCTTTCTTTATTTGGTATAATATTTGAATAGATTAAATTAGAATTATTTATTGTTTGTGTTCTATTATTATTATTGTTTTTGTTTAATGATTTGTTTATGAGATTACTTTTTGATATTTTCTGTGCAAAAGATAAAAATTGTTTTTTATCAATTGAATGAATTCCTGAATTCATTTTTTAAATATTTAATTTTTTTTTTTATTTAAATAAAAAAATTAATATTCTATTTTGAAAAAATTTTTTATAACTAAAACATTAATTTAATTAAATAATTTATAAATTATATTTATTTAGTTAATCTAATAACCAATAACTAATTCTTCTTTTTCAAAAGTTTAAAAAAACATTTTTTATATAATAATTTATTTCTTATTTTTATTTTACTCATTTTTATAGATACTGAAATTCTTTAAATTTATATAATTAAATAGTTAAAAAGAAATAGTTAAAAAAATATAATAAGAATAAGATTACAAATATAAATAGAAGTGTTGTTGATGATGAAAAATTTAATAAACATAATATAATTAAAACTAAATGAAAGTATAAATTTTAAAAAATAATTTAATAAAAAGATTATTTGTATATATATTTCTTTAAAAAAATGTATAAAATATAGTTTTTTTTATTATTTTGTTTAATCAGAAAAACAAAAAAATAATTTTATTAATAATATAAAAATGCAATCTCAAAATAATGCACCTTCAACATATTTTAATTCAGAATATGAATATTCTTTTAATAAAGAATTGAATGATAATTTTATTGATATATCTAATTTAGATTTTTTTAATAAAAATGAATTAAATGATACAAACATTAATTTAAATATAAATGAAAACCATTTTTTAGATAAAATTAATATTGAGGATACTTTTGAATTTGATAAAAAAGATTTAAGTATTTTTCATAAAGATTCAAGTAATAACAATTCTGTCCCATTACCCTTAAATTGTGACTTAAATGATAAAGAACAAGCTCCTAAAATTGCAAATTTAAATTCAACTTTTGATAATATACATAATACTCTTTCAAATTTTGAAACAAAGGAAATTAATATGGGATGTCCACAAAATGTAGCAATAAATGATTCAAATAATAATAATCAAAATCTAAATTTAAATGAAAAAGATAATTATTTTTATTCTGAAACTCCTGGAAATTTCGATATAGATGTTGATAATGATTTTGAAAAAAAATCATATTGTATATTTGATGATAGTATTAGTACACCACATATTGATAATAAAAATAATGGCTATAATTTATTAATGGAATGTCCAATTGATATAAAAAATGAACAGGAAATTGCTTCTATGATAAATAATATATTAAATACTTCTCAAGCTGCCCCTTTAACAATTGAAAAAAATAATATTAATAATATTGACATTATTTCTACTTCAAATCAAACTGAAAAGTCAATGACAAATATAGATAAAAAATGTAATATAACAAAAAAAGATAAAAAAATAAAAATGAAAAAAAAAAGGAAATATAAACCAGATGGAATAAGAAAAAAAATAAAATCAAGAACACATAAAAATATAAAAAAAATATTAAATTTAAAATTAAGTAATAATAATAGTAAAATGTTATTTGATTATTTACCTCAAATTTTTATAAGTGATGTAACAATAGAACCAAATAAAAAAATATTAAATTTATCCTTAGAAGAATTATATTTATATGATTTTGGAGGAAAACAACCAGATAAAGAAAAATTGGCAACTAATAAAAAAGTTATTAATTATTTAAATAATAATCCTTTAATTTCTCAAAATAGTGGAATTAATATTTTATTAAAGTGTTCTTATCGGAAAATTTTAAGTGAATATTTTAATAGTGATTTACTAAAGAAAGATTTGGAAAATTTAAGGAGGGAGGGTGAGGATGAAGAATATATTCAATTATATCAATATCACGCTTTAAATTTTGTCTCATTTTATGAAAATAATGGCAAAATTATTACTATTGAATAAATGTTTTTAAATATAAATTTAATTTTTATTTGAATATTGATTTTTATGATTAAATTGATTCTTTTATTTTTTTATTTTTCTTTTTATTAAATTTAAAAAAAATAGAATAAATTTTTTAATTTTTTGAAGAAAAAAATCTAATTTTACCATATTAAAATACAATATATTTCAAATACAAAAAAAATCCATCTACAACAATTAAATATATAAAATAAATAATACAAATAAAATATATTATTTACTCATCATTTGCCAAGGAGTTAACCCATTATTATTAATTAATCTTTCATTAGCACCATTTCTTAAGAGCATATCAGCTAAATAAAAATTATTATCAGATAAAGCATAATGTAAAGCAGTATTTAAATTTTTATCTTGAGCATTAATATTTGCTCCTTTTTCTAATAAATAAGTAACAAAATTTACATTATTACATTGAGCACTATATACTAAAAATGTACTTCCTTTTTTATTTTTTGATTCTATAGAAACATGATATTTTTCTAATATATCAATAAATTCTCTAAAGTTATTTTCTTTTATTAAAAAAAATAATATTTCTTCAATAGTTTTTAAATTCTTTTTCATTTCTGCTTTTATTTCTTCTGTTCTAAATATTAATCCTTCTTTTGTCATATTTTTATTTTTTTGAATTGCTTCTCTTGGATCTTCTACATTAAATTGTATATTTTGAATTTTAATTGATGGTCTTAATTTTAAATTTCTAATATAAAGTATTTGATCTTTTATATTTCTTTCACCTTTTCTATTAAAATATTCAGTTTTTAAAATAAATTTTGAACCAACATTATTATTTTTTCTTAATTTTTTTCTTGTCAAAGTTCTTTTGAATAAACTCATTTTTTCTGATATATTCTTTGATACTGCAATACTTTTTAATGCACTTTTTCTTCTTAGCACACTTGATTTTCTAAATGGAGTTATTGTTTTGAAAATTTTATTAGCTTTTTTTAAAAAAATACTCATTTTTTTTTGACCAATAGGTTTTCTAAAAATACCATCTTGAATATCATTCATTATAAATTTTACTAAAAAATATATATAATTAGCAGTTTTTGATATAAATTTTCTGTTTTTATTTAATTGTTTTTCTATTTTCATTTCTAATTCAAAATCTTTTATTATTGAAATTAATTCTGAATCATTTGCTTTTAAATATTTTTCTTTTAATAAATTATAGGTTTCTTTTTCAAAATATATATCAATTAATTCCTTGGCACTATATTTATTAAGATTATATTTGATAATGAAAGAAGATTTATATAGTAATTTTAAATAATATTTTTCAACTTTAAATATAAAATTTTTCCCACTTTTTAATATATATAATTTCTCTTTTTTATAATATTTTTTTAAATCAATATTAATTATTGAAAATCTATGCTTTAATTGAGATTCTATTTTGTTACTTATTTTATCATATTTTTCATTGAAAATTTGATTTATAAAAATATTTTTTTTTTCTAAAAAATCTTTTTCAAATTGTTTCGAATTAATTATTCCAAAACTTTTAACTAATTTTTCTTCTAATTTTTTTCTTTTTTCTTCTATTAAAAAAAAATCAAAATTTTTATAAGATTCAATAATAGATAAATTGCTTTCATTATCAGAATTTTTAATAGAACTTAAAGAATTAAAAGTTAAATAATTTTTAGTCTCATTTATATTATTAGTACTTTTTATTTTTTGTTTTTTTTTTAATAAATATATAATCTTTTCATCATTCCCATCACTATAATTAAATATATCTTTATTTGAATTGAAATTACTATTCTTCATTATATTCTCCTTAATTTCTTCTAATTTTAATTCTTCCAATGAGTTCCTTTTTTGTAATTGTTTTTTTGGTTTTTTATTCTTCTTTTTAATATTAAAATTTTTTAATTTATGAAACATATGCATATTTAAAGTTAGCATTTTCCTTGTTTTTTTCATTTTTATTGGAGAAAAAAAAGTATTATTTCTTTTGATATTAAATAAAGCATTATTATCATTAATTTCATTATTAATTTCTTTTTTAGAATTTGATTCTGTAATCATTGGACTGAAAAAATAAATATTAGGTGTATTATTAAGAGAAGTATTAAAAATATTTATTATAGTATTATTTTTTTTCTCAATATTCTTCCTTTTCATAGTTTTCCTTTCTATACTAAGAGTTTTATTTTTTGAATTTGAATTATTTAAACTTCTACTACTTCTACTTAAAAATAAATCTTTTGAATTATTATTTATATTTTCACTAGAATTAACACTATAAAACATTTTATTATTTTTTCTTTCACCATTATCACTATTATGTAAAGTTAATTCTTTAGAATCAATTGGTGATAAATTTGGATTTGTTAAAATTTGTTTTCTTATATTTCTATGTTTATATAAATAATCTTTTGAATGTATATTAAATGTTTCATTATCAGATAAACTTAAATTACTTGAAGTTAAAAAGTTATTTCTTCTTTTATTATTATTACTCTTCGTGATTAATGTAGTAAATAATTCACTTTTTAATTTTGGTAAATTATAATTTTTAGATTTAAATTGTAAATTTTTTTTAAAAGAAGCTAATCGTTTATCTTTTTTAGTTAATATATTTTTCAACGACTGAATATTATGAATTTTAGAAAAATTGTTCTTTTCCATTTTTAATAAATCTAAAATATCATTTTTTTAAATTGTATAAACATATTATTATAAAATATAAAAAAATGGAAAAAAATAATGATAATAATTCTGATGCGCCAGACCCATTTTCAATATTTCAAAACACAGATAATAATTCAAATAAAATTGAAGAATTTAATTCAGAAACCCCACAAGCAATATTTGAAAAGCCAAAAGTAACTAATAATTTAAAAGAAATTACCCAAATTAGATGTGATAAATGTTATAAAATCCCTTCTATTGAAATTATCCCAACAAGTAAAGAAATAACTATTTGTATGAAATGTGATTGTGGACAAAAAAATATTGATTTAAATGATTATGAAAAATATTTAACTCCATTATCTTTAATAAATATTCCTTGTTCTTCTTTAATTCATCAAAATAATGAGAATAATATAATTAATGCTAGTGAATATTGTAATTTATGTAAAAAATATTTATGTAAAAATTGTCTTCTTAGTCATAAAGAATTTCAATCAAATCATAAAACTATGAAAATTCATGATATTGATAATCTGTGTCCTATTGATAGTGATAAATTAATTGGATTATGTAAATCTTGTAAACAATGTTATTGTAATATATGTAAAAAAGAGCATTTTGAACATAATATTAAAAGTTTTGAAAGAATGAAAATTGATGAAGATAATTATTTTAATTTATTTTCATGCTTAGGGAAAATAAAAGAAATTATGGATTATAATGAAAAAATAAAAAATGATATAATTAAATTATTTAAAGAAAAAATGAAATTAATTGAAAATGCTTTTAAAGAAAATGAAGCGAAAAATAAAAAATTATATAATTTAATAAAACAAATTTTATTAGATTATTCATCATATAAAAATAATGTAAATTTCAATGTAATAAAAAATATTCAATTTAATTGTAATTTTAATTTCAAAAGTTTAGAATTAAACTTTAATTCAAGTACACTTGATGAAATAACAAATAAATCATTATATTACTTTAAAAATTATACAATAATAAAAAAAGAAATAAACACTAATTACTTAAATCAAATAAAAATAATGAAAATATGTGTAGAACCAATAAATTCTTTAATATTATTAAAAGATAATAGAATAGCAGCAAGTTCTTTAGATAGTAAAATATTTATAATAAATCCAAATAAAGATTATAAAATTGATTTTATAATTGATAATTATTCAAATGGTGTAAGGGATTTATGTGAAACAAATTCAGGCAATTTATTAGCATCATATGGTAATTTAGGTGATTCAAATATTAAAATATTTAATATTGAAGAAAATTCCTTTAGAAAAATTGGAGAAATTTATGGTTATGGTTTCTTTACAAAAATAATTCAAATGAAATATAATAATTATATTGCCGCTGGATGTATGGATCATACTATTAAAATATATGATATAAATAAAAATAATAAAGAAGTTTTTACTTTAACAGGACATAAAAATGTAATTAGTTCAATTTTAGAAATTAAAGAAAATAATTATTTAGTTTCTGTTTCTCAAGATAAAACTGTGAAATTTTGGGATTTAGAAAGTATGAAACAAATACATTCAATTGATGATATTTATTGTGTAAGAAAAGAATGTTTAGTTCAAATTAATTATAATCAAATTGCAATTGGTTGTTTTCCAGGATTAATTAAAATAATATCTGTAAATAATTTTGAAATTTTAGATTCTATTTCTTGCAAATTACCTATTTGTTTATTTATTTTTAATGAATGGACTTTAATTGCTGGAAATAATGATAATAAAAATAATAAAAATTACTTTTCTTCTGCTTTAGAAATTATTAATAAAAGGAATTTCGTTTTTGGAAATGAAGATGGAGAAATTAAAATTTGTGAATTCCAAATAATTTAATTATTTAATAAGTCATTAATTAAATAATTTAAAAGGTTATTTATTTTAATTTTATTGTCTATTGAATTTTTTTCTCAGTATTTGTTTTTAATTTTTCTTCTAATTCATATAACATTGAATTTTTTAAGGAAAATTTGATTTTAAAAAAACCTGCTAATCGAAATATTTCTATAACAATGTCATCATAAAAAGTTAATGAACCTTTATATAATGGATGATATAAAAAAATTAAAATAAATGTTCTTATAAAAAAATATAAAGGGAAAAATTTAATTATAATTTTATGAAAAATATCAAGGATAAAAAATACTATAAATATAATATAATATGAAACCCATGTTTTAAAAAAATCTTCATCATTTGAAAAATAATCTTTCATTGATAAATAAATTGGAATGACTAATGTTATTAAATATGAAAATAAGAGTTGGAAATGATTTATTAAAAATAAAAAAAATGATATTCCTAAAGTAATAATAATTATTTTATTATCATATAATATTCCTTCAGGCTTTAATTTTTTTTTCAATTTTTTAATTGAATCATCTTGATTCATAAAATTTTTTACTTTTATATTTTATTAATTTTATATGAAAATTAATTAATAAAAAAAACCAAAAATGTTTAATAAAATTTAAATATACACTATAATTCAATATCAATAATATAATCATTAATAAAAATAATAATATAACTATTTAATTTTAATCAGGGATACCAATTATGATATATACATATTAGCTATTACACTAATACAAAAAAATAGATTTGAAAACTAAAAAATACATAAAAAAAAACATAGATACAAAAAAAAAGAATAAAAAAATAAAAAAATTAATTGATTTGAGATTTTGAGATTGCAAAAGATTGAGATAATGAAACCTCTTCAATTGCTAAATCTTTTAAAAATTTCAAAATTTTCTTTGAAGATTTTTGACTAACAGCTTTTTTTTCACTTCTTTCTGGATTTAAATTTTGTGAATGAAATTCTTGATTATGATCTAAATATTCTTCAAGAGTCATATTCATTTCACAAATATGACAAGTTTTACATCTTCTATTTGAATATAAATCCTTAAATTCTTCATTGAAATTGGAAATTGTTTCATTATCAATTTCATCATTTTCAATATCTATAAGAAAATATTTAAAATTTAAAGGTTCTTCTAATGGTTTTATTTCTGAAATTTTACTTCTTTCATAATGATTTTTACATTCTTCATAATGTGAATTAAATGTTTTAATATTTATTGTTAATCCACATATAAAACAAAAAATTTTGTTTGAATCTGATGAAACTGATAAACAAGATGATGATGTTGATGATGCTGTTGGAGAATTCATTTTATTTTGTTCAAACGTATTTTTATTTTTAATGATTTTATTATTCTTATATAAAAAAAAAAACTCAATTAATTTTTTTTTGTTATATTAATTATAATATTAGATACTTTTGTTTTTTTTACTAATTATTTTTTTCTTTATTTTTTATTATTTATTTTTTTTATTTATAATTTATTCAATTTAAAAAAAAAATTTTTTTTAATTAAATACATCACTTTCTTTATCATTTATATTTTTGATTTCTTTTTCTTGTTGTTGCTTCATTTTGTCTATTATATCGATTTTTTCTCTTAATTTATTTTTTAAAGCCTGAATTTTAATTTTTAAATTATTATCATTTTCATTTTTCAATTTATTAAATTGTTTTTCTAATTCATTATTTTTATTTTCATAATCTTTTCTAATTACTTCAATTTGATTTTTTAATTCATCATTTTCAATTCCTTTGTTTTTAATTTCTTTTTTTAATTCAACATTTTCTATTAAAACATTATTTAAAGATGAATTCATTTCTTCTTGTTTTATTTTAATTCCATTTAAACTTTCTTTGAAAAAATTAATTTGTTCATTTTTACTATTTAAATCTTGAGTTATTTCTTGTAATTGAGAAATTAATTTATTATTTTCATCATTTTTAATCTTAATTTCTTCATTTAAAGCATTTAAAGTTTGTATTAATTGGTTTTTTTCATTTGAAATATCAGATGAAATAAAATCAGCTTGATTTAATTTATCATTTAAAACTTGAATTGTATTTGATAATTTAATATTTTCACTTTCTAAAAAAGAAATTTTTTTTTGTTGTTCACTTGTTAAATATTCTATAATTATTTCAAAAATTCTTTTATGATAAAATTGATATAACATTGGATCAGATTTAAATACAGTTAATATTGGATCTAATTTTTCTTTATCAAAAACTGTATAAATACAATTTAATATTTCTTTTGCTTCTTCAGGTAATTCTTCTGCTTTTTTTGGTAAAGGCAATGCATTATTATAAATATTATTTTCATTATTATTGTATATATTAGACATAATTAAAAATTTAATTTTATAATAAAAGTTATATTTTATTTTTTACACAATTAATAATATAAATAAATAAATAAATAAATATATCCTAAAAAAATAATAATATCATATACAAATAAAATCTAATCTCATTAAAATTGTAAATTCAATTTAAATATTTTTGATATTTTTTTTTATTCATAACTTTTCTAAACTTAATTTTAGGAAGAGTTAATTCATTATTTCTAAAACTAGAATGAGTCTTATTAAAATCAATACTTTTTGACATTAAATTCATATACACATTCCCTGAAACATTAATTCTATTAATAATTTTTTCTTCTTCATCTTCAATATCTTTAATAAATCTATAATCATTATCGAATTTTTGTCTACAAGAATTTCTTAATTTATTAAAAGCGCCATTTAATTTTTTAATTGAATCTTTTGACAATCCTGGTTCACAAGTTCTTAATAATAACTTTTGATAATTCCCTAATGAAAACTTAGCTTTTTTTTTCTTTAAATAAAAAACTTTTTTATCAATTACTGGATTATTATTATAAATTTTACCTAAAATTTTTTCTGATAATGTTTGATATGGAGTTTTTTGTTTATTACTATTATTTCTTTTATCTTTACTATTAGATTGTTCTTTTTCTTTTTTTATTTTTTCTTCTTTTGGTTTTAATAAATGATGATTAAATATTTCATCTTCTGGGGGAACTTCTAAAGGATCATATATTCTTCTATTATGATCCCAATATTTTTTTTCAACTAAAGGAGTTAAAATACTTTTTCTATGACTTTTTTCAGTATTTTCAGTATTTATATTAAAAACTTTAGGAATTATTTCACAATTTACTGAAAATTTTCTATTAAAATTTGGGAATTGATATTTTGAATTTTTTATTGTAAGATTTTTTTTTATTTTTCTACTTAATGATAAATTTTCTGGATTTTGATTTAAATTATAATTTGAATCAGTATTTTGTATTGAATTGCTATTTTGGTTATTTGGAATTGTAAATGTGTCTTCTGTTATATTTGTGTCTTTAATTGCCATATTAAATTTAACTTTTAATGTATTTGATCTTTGAATTTTTATCGTTTTTGAATATACTTTTTTTCTTTCTATTTCATATGGTATTATTATTGTAGGGGTTTCTGCAAAAGTAGTTTTTTTTATTGGCTTTACTTCTTTATTTTTCTTTTTCATTGTTATTTTTTTGTATTGGATAAATTAATAATTATAATATAATCTTAATTTTAATTTTTATTAAATTCTAATTAATTTTAATATTTTATTATTGTAAATACATAAAATTTTCTCATTTTGAATAATAAAGTTTGATATTAATGTGGGTTCATTATATTGTTTTTTTGATATTATTTTATTTCTTTCTAAATTTATTTGGATAATATATCCTTTTGAAGTAATATAAAAAAGATTATTTGGATTAAAACTATAAATAAAAACAATATTTAACTCAGTATTACTTTCAAAATATTTCTTAATTTCAGTTTCAAAAGTCTCAATATTAATATACATAACAGAACCATTATTATTACCAATAACAACTTTATTATCATCTAATAAATGTAAATTACTTTGACCGAAATTTTCACCTCTTTCAATTTTTTTTAAAAGATTTAATTTATAATCTTGTGTGTTAAAAATTAATATTTCTTTTTCCAAAGCTACAAATAATAAATTTTTTTTAAAAATTTCTAAAAAATGACAAGTACTTTTTGTTTTATCTAGATTTTCAATATTATAAGTAAATATAGGTTGTTTAAGATGATTTATATTTCTTAAATTTAAACATCCAATTTCTCCTTCATAAGTTATAATATTTTCATCAAATAATTGAAAAATATTATCTGCTTTTATTTTATCAAATTGATTTATAATAGTAATTTTATTATTACTAATGTTTCCCAATTTTAAAATTCCTTCACTACAACTAATAAGAATATTAAAATCATATAATTCAATGATATCTAGAATATTGGATGAGTTTTTATAACTTAAAATAATATCAAAATGATTTGAAAGAATTTGAATTGTTTGATTACTAGTAATTAAAATTTGTTGATTAGATAAAAAAATTGCTTTATTAATTTGTTGTGCTTCATATTTTCCTAATACTGGTACACCTGTTACACTTTTTCTTACTTTTTTATCTTCTTCTTTTTTAGATTCTAATGAGTTTAAAGTGAGAAAATACTTTCCAATTTCTTTATAATTATAATATAAATATTTTATTGTTTGTGTATTATTTAATGAAATTTTTGGTTTGAATTTATTATTAAAATCAAAATAATGTTTTACTATAAAAAATAATGTAGAATTTATATTACTAATTCTATCAAATTTCTTTTTTAAAATATTTTTAATATATTCATTTTTTGAATTATCATCAAAATATTTTTTATTAATTTCTTCACTTTCTTCATATTCTTTATTTATTATTTCTTTAAAATCATTAATTAATATTTCTTCTTTTGGAAAATCAATAATTAATTTAACATCATGTGTTGAATGTTCATGTTCACATAAAGGACATATTGGACCATCACATAAATTACAATAAGCAATATAATCTAATTGATGAAGATTACAACTATTAAATTTAAGTGTTTCTGGATTATCAAATTCAATTGAAGATGAAAAATTTGGAATTAAATCATTTGATGATATTGTGGTATAATCATTTGTACATTTGCATTTATATTCTAATAATGTTATGAAATTTGGATATATTTTCCTGATTATAATTTCTTGATTACAATTTGAACAACAAAATAGTTGAGACATTTTAGATTGGAATATTATTTTTTTATTTTTTATAGATATTTTTTTTTTACTAAAAAATTTTTTATATTTTTTTTTAATTTTTATTTTTTATCATTTGAAATTAATTATACATTTGTATTAATGTCAAATTTATTACAAATACTTTCAAAAATTGTAAATAATTATTCAAGTCCTGATAAAAATTTAAGAGATGAAAGTGAAAAAGAACTTAATATATTAAGAAATCAAAATTTAGGTGATACAATTTATGGATTTCTTTTATTATATTCTGATAATTCATCTAATTATAATTTGAAGTTATCATCTATGGTTTTATTAAGAAAAATAATTGAAGTAGATAGTAAAAATTATTGGGTTAAAATTGATGATAATAAAAAAGGAGAAATTAAAAGTATAATTTTAAACTTATTTAGAAATGAACAAAATGAAAATTTAAGAAATAAAATTGCAAGTGTAATTATTGAAATAATTCATATTTCTATTGATTTTGAAGAATTATGGGATGAATTTGTAAATTTTTCAATGTGTATTACAAATTATAATATCAATGATAAAAGTCAAATTCCATTTATAATATCATTACTTAAATTAATAAGTGAATCAGTTGGTTTTTTAGATGAAAAAATTATAATTAATTTTAGTAAATTTTTAAAATTAATAGATGATATTTATGCTTTAAATGATGATGATAATAGTAATTTATCTTTGAAAATGACAGCCTCTGATTTTATAAGTGAAATGTTTGCTTTTGAAGGGAAAATGGAAAATGAAATTATTCAAAAATTTATTAAATATATTTTACAAACTACTTATAAATGTTTTATTAAAAATAATGAAGAAAATTTAATTAAAATGCTTCAAATTATAATAGATATGTTTGAATATTTAAGTAGTGAAAATATTATAGTTTTTTATAACGATATTAAACAATGTTCATATCAAATTATTTCTCATCAAAATTTTTCAATTATTAATTATGAAAGAATTAAAGAATTATCATTTGAAGTAATAATATCATTATATGAAGATTTAGAAGAATTATCAGAACAAAATGATTTTGATACTCAATTAAAAACTTTTCTTGATTATTTATATCATTATGCTTTTGAAAAAATAAATAAAGAAAATGAAAATGATTGGTCAAATATATCATCAAATTATAAAGCATATAAAAATGTTCCAATTATAAGTGAAGATAATATCAGATATGTTTTATCAATTATAAATAGATTAAATGAAGTTCTAGGGACAGAAAAATTTTCTCCTATATTAAGTGAATTAATAACATATTTAATTAAAAATAGTAATGATGATTATAAATACATTGGTTTATTATCTTTAAGTCATTTAATATGTTATATTAAAGAAATGAATAAAATTGAATCTATATTTAATTTTGTTTTTAATAGTTTACAAAGTCAAAATATGAAATTAAGATTTTCTTCTGCTTATTGTATTGATGAAGCTTCATCTAATTATAATGAGGATTTTCAAAGAAAATATTGTAATAATGTTATTCCTTTACTTTTAAATAGTCTTTTAAATGAAAATTCACATAGAGTTAAATGTCAAATATTAAATGCTTTAATTACTTTTATTTCTTATATTGATGATAAAGAAATTATTTCTCCTTTTTTACAAAATATTTTTGAAAGTTTATTCAAATTATTTAATAATTCGGATAATAATGATAATGTTAATGATTTAGTTAAAAAAGAAATATTAATTTGTATTTGTGAAATATCAGAAACAGTTGATGAATTATGTAAACCTTATGCTAAAACATCTATTGAAATATTGGCACAATATTTTGATAAGATTTATACACATAAAATTAAAAAAAATATTTATCCTAATTTAATTAGAGTTTTATCAACTTTTGGTAATTATGTTGAAGATATTTTTATTCCTTTAATTCCATCATTAATTAAATGTATTATTGAAATTATACAAAATGAAAAAAATGATATTTCTTTAATTAGAAAGGACATTAGATTATCAATTGAAAGATTAATTCCATATATTCAAAATAAATATCCTAATTTAATTCCTGAATTAATAAAAACAATATTATCTCTTTTAGATTATTCTCTTTTTGATTCTCCAAACAATGAAGAAAATTTATTTGAAGAAAGTGAAAAAAATGAAAAAGATAAAAAAGAAGAAGAAGAAGAAAATAAAGAATATTTAAGTGATTTAAATGATAATTTAAATATTTTAAATACTATTATTGAAAGTTTAGAAGAAAAATATTTACCTTATTTTGAAGAAACTGAAAACTTAATAAATAAAGTAATTAAAATTACAAAAGGAATTAATTTAAAAGGAACAATTTCAGAAATTTATTCAAATTTAATAAATATCATTGAAAATAATAATTCACTTTTAAAAGAAAAATCAAAAAATTTCATAAACATATTATTTAATTTAATGGAAAGAGAATATAAGAAAAAAGTATGGACAAGAATGATATCAAATATAAATAAAATAATAGAAAACTCAGTAAAAACATTAGATCAAAATGAATTAAATGATCTATTTAATGCATTATTAAAATATTATGAATTAATAGAAAAAGAAAGAAAAGCAATTATTCATCAAAAAAATAGAAAAAATAATGAACTTCAAGAAAAAAAATTAAACAATTCAAATTCATCAATGAGTTCTGGTGATAAAGAAGAATTTGAATTATATGATGAAGAAATTGAGGATTCAGAAACAAATGAAGAAAAAATAATAGAAATTTTTGAAAGTATTCTTAAATATAGTAATAAAAATTATCAAGAAATTCTTTTAAATTATTTAATATCCAAATTCCTTCCTTCATTATATAATAGTGAAAATCAAGATCCTTTATTAATAAATTATCCAAATAATTATAAATTATGTTGTTTATTAATTGATGATGTTTTTGAAAATTGTGATATAAATAAATTTCCTAATGATGTAATAAAATATTTAATTCAAATACTTGAAAATTGTTCTAAATTTTCAAAGGCTGAAACAAGACAAGCAGCAAATTATGGTTTGGGAATTTTTTTAAAAATATCTAATGATAATATTATTAATCTTAATTTAAATGATATTTTAATGTCATTAAAAAATTCAATTTCTTTATTTAATATACAAAATAGTTCTCATAAAGAGAATTTTAGAGCTGATTGTTTAGCAATTGATAATGCAGTTGCTGCAATTGGAAAAGGAATTCAATATAAGAAAATTAATGATTTAAATTTAATTAATTTATGGATTGAATATTTACCTATTAAAATTGATAAAACTGAAATGGAAGAAGCACATAATATTTTATGTGATTTTATTATAAATGAAAATTATAAATGTTTAAAAGAGAATTATTTAATAAAATTAATTGAAATTTTAGTTAATATTTATAAAGAAGAAAATAAATCAAATTCAGATATAAATAAAAAAATAGAATTAATATTTTCAAATATAAAATGTGATATTAATTCACCTTTCAGAAAATCAATAGATACAATATACAATTCTCAAAA
>JAEEGL013030076.1_pt1 | contig 15789 bp, 11 predicted proteins | sample 9134231 | NCBI WGS metagenome assembly JAEEGL01 (sample SAMN16246548, study PRJNA631951) | gut metagenome | biome: gut microbiome; feature: rumen; material: fiber-attached | host: Bos | place: Iran: Karaj | collected 2018-10
CCAGAACAGACCATCACTCTCTGCCAGAACATGACCTATGTTAATGAGATTCAGGGTGACGAAAACATCAGCACTGGTACTACCGACCAGGTCTGTATCACTATTCGTATGAGCATGGTTACCTGTATGGGTACCGACACTAATGCCATTGGTGTTAAAAACGGTGCCAATTATCTGCAAACAGATATTTATAGATACCGTTTGGGCAGTAGCTCCTCCGTCGTTACGCCTTCTGGTCGCCAGAGTAGTGGCAGCACTGCTATTGCCGCTTGGGCTCGCCCAGGAGATAAGATCCAATTCCGCTACACAATGTGTGCTGGTGGTGAAATCGCGCGGCAATTCGCTGGCTCCTCCGTAGTATCTAACTACTACGTCAGCGCTAATGAAGATAAATATATCTTTGGTAGCACTATGACAGCCGATCCTACCACCCATCGCTTCGCGTTTGGTACTCCAAGCTCCACTCCAGGTGTTGGTCCATTCCCAGGTAACTCCTATGTTGCCAACTATGCCTCGCCAGATGGTTATGCCAGTAATAGCGCTAATCCGTATAGCTGCGATGCATTTGGTGATGAAAAAGTATTAAATACTTATCGCATCCCTCCAAAAATCACGAACACTGATGGTGGTATTGCCCAATATAGCGACGCTACCAGCTGTAAATCCGTCAGTACTAGCGGTTCCGATGTCGGTAAGACCATTACCCAGACCGCTTCATGGACAGATATTCAGTATGAAGATGGTCGTCCAGTTACTGGCCATAATGGCGCTGCCGCCTCCATCTCCGCTAGCGTCCATGTTCCATACAACTATGCTGCTCGTGTAGTCATCAACGGTAGCGGTGGTTATGTCTATGCTGGCTCTAAGATAGACATTAGCTCCGATCTCGAAGTGAAGGGTAGAACCAACGATACTGTCGATACGACCACTGTCTATGCCACCCAAACCAAGCCATCTCGTTACCAGACTATCAGAATCGTCGTCCAGCCTACGGTTACGCTCAAGAGCTACTACCCAGAAGGTAGTGGAAGCTCTGGCTTCAATGAGATCGTTAACGCACAAGAATATTTCTTGGATAGTAACGGTGGTGCCACGCTTTCAAACAACCGCACTGGCCTCAATATTTGTCGTTACAACGGCATTTCCTGTGCTAAGGTAAATGGCATGTCAGACAGCAATACTACGACCGTCTTTGCACCTGGCAAGACCTCACTTGGTAGTGCTTCGGAAGTCATCGAAGACGATCTCCGAGCTGGTACTAAGATCTGCTATCTCTCCGCCGTCTGGCCAGCCGACAGTCATCAATTACAGGCCAATTGGAATACTGTCATCGCGCCATTTGATGCTGAAGGCAACGTCCGCAAGATTAGCACTACTGACGACCAGAGCCGAGCGCTCAGCACTAACGGCTACTACTGGCATCTTTCTGGCGCTACCTGCTTTACGGTCGCTAAGCGTCCAAGCATTGCCGTCCGTGGTGGTGACGTCTATGCTAGTGGCTACATTGCCGCTAAAGCTCAGGTCCACACCGTCGATCGTAACGGCAATACTATTAGCCCAGCCCGTGTCTATGGCTCATGGGGTGAATATGGTGTCATTGCGGGTGGCGACATCCGTGGCTTCTCCAGTGGCGCTGGCCTCTGGGGTGGTTACGCCAATGCTAGTGAAACTGTCTCTCGCGACTGTACACTTTCGTCAATTACCTACGCCAACAGTAGGTGTGGCGATGGCACTCTAGGTCATGCCGAAATTGACCAAACTGCCTCAAGTGATCCGTATAATATCGTGGGACAAATCAAGGCTCGCTATACCGATTCAAGTGCTACCGGTACTACTAACTTGCAAGTTAAGAACGGTGGTCTCTGTAAGTACGAAAACGGTACCTATGTCCCTGATGGCGCTGAAGCTGGTGCCACTTACACCTGTTTGCCAAGTACTGGTGCTAAATACACCCACGTTAAGAACAATGAGACTCAGCCGGCATATATTCCATCTGGTACTAACTACTGTCTCGCTAAGAATGCTGACGATAGCAACCGTACTTCCGTCATCCATGCCGACAACACACTCGTCATTGCTACGAACATGGTTACTGGTAACAAAAATGCTGTTGGTCCAGCCTTGAGTGGCGCTTGCTATGCGGATACCTACACCAATGTGTCTGAAATTCCACAGAATATTATCATCGCGAAGCGCATTATCATAAAGGATAACGTTGAACGTATTGACGCCTGGCTTATCGCGGATGAGCTCATCACCTGCGACCCAGTTCCAGGCTACAACAACAACGTCGATCAGAGTAGTATCAACTCCAACAACTGTACGACTCCGCTCACTCTTAATGGTCCAGTTATGGCTAAGACCATTAAGCTCTATCGTACCTATGGTGCTGAATACACATCCTCTGGTAGTGATCTCCGTGCTCAACCAGCTGAGAGATTCACGCTTACCCCAGAGACCTATCTCTGGAGTGCTAACCAGGCTCGTCGTTACTCGCAGGCTGTCACCACGTATTCTCGTGAGCTCGCGCCTAGGTATTAGAATGAATAAACCAACCAAAAAACAGTCCGCGCTACTGAAATTCATCGATAATTATACGGTACAAAATAATCATTCGCCGTCTTATCGTGAAATTCAGCAAGCGCTGGGTCTAGGGTCTGTCGCGACAGTAGCGCAGCATATCGATAATTGCGTGAATGCTGGCTTCCTTAAAAAAGTTCCCAATGCACCACGCTCACTTGAAGTGATTTCTTTCAACGATTATAAAGAAACAACGCAGCTTTTTAGGCACAAAATAGCCGAGTTAAATACGAAGTTAGCAGAGGGAGGGGAAGATCTCTCTGAAAATAAAATTGAGTCAATTCAAGACGATATCATGACGCTCAAATCTGCTGCCAAAATCCTCGATATTGACCTCTAATTTTACTAATTACCCTGAAAATGATATCATATACTGAATGAGGAAGGATCCAGGTTTTGCATATCGGTTAGCTTTATTATTCGGCGATGCGTTTGCAATCGTCTTTTCTTTTGCTTTTTCTTACTATTTTCGTATTAATATCGACCACCGTACGTACTATTTTGAATCCGAAATTGGTGATTTCGTAGTATCTAATATTTTTCTATTACCAGTTTGGCTAATTATCTTGTCAAGTCTCGGTCTCTATTCTAATCGCATCCTGCAGCATCGTGCGCTTAAAGCTTGGCGCCTCTTTCTTGCTTCCGTGCTTGGCGTAATGTCAATTATTACATATGACTTTTTTGCATCAGCCATTTTTAATCGTGGGTCGTTATTCCCGGTACGTATCATAGCCGTTTATGCGATTATTTTCTGCTTCTCCACACTAATTATAGAACGCTGGATTATAGGTGGTATTTATCGTTCGTTTTTGCGTCGTAATGTTGGCTTAGTTCGTACGGTTATAGTGGGGAATAGTGACAATACTACTCAGCTATTGCAGGGTATTTCTCCAGAAAGTGGTTTTAAAGTTGTTGGCGTTGTAGCTAACAATGAATTTATTCCACATGAATGGCGCAGGCGTAAATATCCAAATCTTCAAATAGCCCTAAAGAGTCTCCGCCCAGACGCTATTATTCATACGGACTCCACTGATATTGAAGAAAACAATAAAGCCGCCATCGAGCATCATGCGCTCTATTATTATTCTCCAGCCGAAAGTTCAATCATTACGCTTGGAGGAAATGTTGAGTTTGTTGCTGCTGTTCCGATTATCCTCGTCCGTACTACGCCACTTAACGGTGGTGCTCGCATCTATAAACGCCTAATGGATATTATTATTGGAATTCTATTAACTATTGCTGCGGCAATTCCGATGCTAATTATTTTCATCATCCAAAAAATAGTTGATCCTCGTGCCCCCGCAATTTATAAAGATACTCGACTTACGCGTTATAATGAAGAATTTATGCTTCTCAAGTTCCGTAGCATGAAACAGGAATACTCTGGCATGACGCCAGAACAGGCATTCGCAAAAATGGGTAAGCCAGCTCTATCGTCTAAATATCGCGAGCAGGGTGATTACCTTAAAAATGATCCTCGCTATACAAAATTTGGATCCTTCTTGCGTCGCACTTCGCTTGATGAACTTCCGCAGTTATTTAATGTAATTAAAGGGGACATTTCACTAATTGGCCCACGCGCCTTGCAGCCAGAAGAGCTCAAACATTACGGTGATCGCGGTCTCATTCTTTCTGTCAAATCTGGTCTCACTGGCCTCGCGCAGGTTTCTGGCCGTCGTAATATATCTTTCAATGAGCGCCGCTCACTTGATATTTACTACGTCCAAAACTGGACACCTGCTTTAGACGTCCAAATATTTTTCCGTACAATTGCAGCCGTCCTTCATCGCGACGGTGCCAAATAATTATTTCTTCAAATTGCGTGAATTTTTGCGATCAATAATATATAACGGTCGCCCTTGCGTTTCGGCATGTATATGAGAAATATAAAGCGCTGTAACTGCTTGTGAAATTAAAACCAATCCAACTAGAAATGAAATAAAAATACTTAAACATGTAGTCCCAGTCCATTTTAGTTGAATTGGGTCTCCCATAATGAACTCTTCTATGATTACGAATACACCCAAAATAAAAGACGCAACCGTAATAAATACTCCAATCCATCCAAAAATTACAAGTGGGGTGGTGCTCAATGAGATAAAGCTATCGATTGCTAAATCGAAAAGCTTCTTAAAGTTATAGCTAGGTTTTCCAGCAAGACGATTGCCATAGATATAATCAATGTAGACCTTTTTGAAACCCATCCAGTCCATTAGTCCACGCGTAATTCTGCCATGTTCAGTGAGCTTATTGTATTCATCCGCAACCGCACGATCAATCAATCGGAAATCAGTGCTACCAGGCACGGTGTCTTTTACGCCCATCCCGTTTAGCATCTTATAAAACAACTTTGAACCCATTTTGGCAATCAAACCATGCTTTTCGTATTTTCCGCGTACGCCAATGACGATTTCGCCACCATTTTCCCATTTTTCAATAAACTCATGAATCAATTTTGGCGGTTGTTGCCCGTCGGCATCCATCGTCATTATGGCATCACCGTCAGCTTCTCGGATACCTGCCGTTAGGGCTATTTCTTTGCCGAAATTTCGCGAAAAAGCTAACACTTTGATATGTTCATCTTCTTTTGCTAAATCTTGAATTATCTCTAGGCTTTTATCTTTACTTCCATCGTCTACCAAAATAACGTCATAATCATATTTGAGCTTTTTTAATTCTGGAAGTAGTAGGGAATTATAAAACTTCAAAAATCCTTTTTCTTCATTGTAGACCGGTATGACGAAAGATATCTTCATTAGACATAGTATACCATAACCAGACCAAGAATACTAGCAAAATACAAAGAATATGGTATAATATATAAGGTTGCCCCGTAACTCGTTCTTTACTGAAAGGAGCTGTGATTGATGTGAAGACATCTTATCAGATCAATGGTCTCTCTGAATCGACCATGAGTGTCTCACTCTCGGGCACATTGTATTTCATTCGCAATGTTACCTGGGAAAACTATCCCCTGGTAAAGGTTACCTATGACGACAATGTGCTTCGAATGGACTTTATGCCCGGTGATAACCTACCCAAGTCTTTACGTGGCGGCGGAGAACACTTCATTGAAGTGACACCCCACGAAGACTTCGCTTTGGTCATCAAGACTATCAGCGAATCGGAAGGGCAGCGTAGTGCTTTCTACTGCATCGTTGATACGGCTAACATCGGTAGCGGTACCTACTTCCGCGTCCGCAAGTACACCTGTCTCAATTATGACGGCGATGAGCACATTATCTATCGCGCCGATCAGAAAGATCCTCCCGAAGATGGATTCGTATCCGAATACATCGAAATCATCACGCGCACTGATACCTACACGCTCTACGAATACGGCGACAAGTAATTTCCCCTGTAGCCACGAGTCTGACCGCTCGTGGCTTTTTATAAGCATAAGCAAAAAACTTCAAAATAAGCTACAATATAAGTAATGCTATATTCTAGTAGAATTAATGATGCAATCCGTATTTCTGCGCATGCTCACGACGGTCAATACCGTAAGGGCTCAAATACGCCATATATTGCTCATCCCGTAGCGGTTGCCCTGATTACTCAGAAATACATCAATGATGAGGATGTATTCGTTGCCGCTCTGTTGCACGACGTTCTCGAGGATGTATCCGAAGAAATATATACCCGCAGTGATATGAAGCGTGATTTTGGTGTAGATATTCTCGGTATTGTCGAAGATGTGACCGAGCCGAATATTACCACTCCTACTGAAGAGGCCTGGCTTGAACGCAAACAGGGATACATCAACCACCTTTCTGAAATTAGCGATATTCGCCCACTTATTGTCTCTACTGCTGATAAGCTCCATAATATGTCGGAAATAGTTCGTGAATACGGAAATGTTGGCAGCAATGTTTGGGACTTCTTCCATGTTGATCGCAAACGCGAAATTTGGTTTTACGAGGCTGTGCTGGCTGTTCTAAAAGAAAAAATAATCCCGCAAGAAGCTATCGAAGATTATGAAGAATTATTAGCTAACCTAAAAAAACTTCGCTAATATGATTACCAACGAAACAGTCATTAGAAAACGCCAAATTGTAATTGAGCGTACAAGCGCCGTCGGTGTAGCGGCTAACTTTTTGCTGACCATCCTAAAAGCTTTTGTCGGTTTTGCTACTAATTCTATCGCAATTATTCTTGATGCCGTAAATAGCCTAAGCGACATGTTGTCGTCGATTGTAACGATAGTAGGCATTAGGTTGGCTAATAAGGCACCAGACAAGAATCATCCAATGGGTCATGGTCGTTACGAGTATATTGGCACAGCTATTATTGCCGTCATTATCTTATATATTGGTTTCACGGCCTTTATTGAATCAATCCAAAAGATAATAAATCCGGAGCAGGTCAATTACACATTACCTTCATTAATCATCGTGACGGTCGGTATTGCTGTTAAAGTTTGTATTAGTATATATTTCCGCCGCGCTAGCAAAAAAGTTGATTCTGACTCTCTCAAGGCTTCAGCTATAGATGCATTAATGGATTCAGTTATATCTTTCGCGACTTTAATATCTGCGATAGTTTATTTGACGTGGGGAATAGCTACAGAAGCATATTTGGCTGCAGTTATTTCTTTGTTTATTTTACGCTCCGGTATCAATATGCTACGTGAAGTTTTTAGTGTAATTTTGGGCGAACGAGTTGATTCCGGTTTATCGAAAAGTATCAAAAAGTCGATCCGTGAAGTCCCGAATGTTAAAGGGGCTTACGATCTAATGATCCATGATTACGGAACAAACATGGTGTTTTGTTCGGTAAACATTGAAGTAGATGACAACCTTACTGCTCGTGAGATTGATGACATTTCGCGCGAAGTTCGCCGTAAAGTTTTCTACGGTTACCACATTTATATTAGTTCGGTTGGCATCTATTCTATTAATACTAAAGACGAAAAAGTAAACGCCATTTATCGTCGCGTAAAAGACATTCTTAGCCACTACGAACACGTAATCCAAATACATGGATTCCATGTCGACGAGATCAAGAAAGAGATTAGCTTCGATATTGTAATTAGTTTCGATGCTAAAAATCGTCGTGCCTATTATATGGCGATCAAACGCCATTTACGCCAAGTTTTCCCAAAATATAATATCAATCTTGCTCTAGACTCAGACTATAGCGACTAATTTTTCAATTACGGACCAAGCTAGCTCTGCGCATTTTGTACGAGCAGGCATTTTTGCAATGTCGCAAAGCGAATTCGCATCCTCTAGTTCTTCATCTACTTGACCATTAGTAATCAAATTGCGAAACTTCTTAGACAATGCCACCGCTTCATTAATGGTTTTTCCTATCAATAAATCTGCCATCATGTCTGCAGAGGCTTGCGAAATGGCGCATCCGCTTCCACTAAATGAGACCGCCGCAATTATATTACTATGAATTTCAAAGCTAAACTCTAATTTATCACCGCAACTGGCGTTAGTAGCAGAGAAATGCGCAGTGGAATTTATTTTCTCGTCACGGTGTAGTGGGTGCAGATGATGATCTAGCAATATTTCGTTATATATATTATCCATCTAGCCCCATCTGCTTTCGCACGGTTTTTAAAACCTCAACCAACCTATCTATCTCTGCGTAAGTATTATAAAAGCTGAGACTAACTCGACAAATTGGCCCATTCCCAAAACTCTCAATTAGTGGTTGTGCACACATAAAACCAGCGCGGATAGCAATGTTATTAGAGTTTAAGATAGATGCGATATCATGCGAGTGAACATCGTGAATCCAGAAGCACACTTGAGATGAAAAGCCTTGAGTTAAAGAACGCGCGCTGGCTAGCTCCAAGTATGGAACTTCGCGTAATTTATTAAAAGCATAAGTGCATAGTTTTTGTTCGTAGCTAATTAAATCCGGAAAATTCTTCTCTTGCAGATATTCAAGTGCGCGAGCTAAGCCTACTGCTCCTGCGACATTTATTGTGCCCGCTTCAAACCTTGCCGGCATTTCTGTAAGTACAAAATCTTTAGTCGTAACCTCATCAACCATTTCACCACCATATTTGCCTGGCTGAAGCTTAGCGAGCAAAGCTTCCTTGCCATATAACACGCCAATCCCCATTGGACCATAAACCTTATGGCCAGAAAACGCCAAAAAATCTGCATCCAACTCTTTGACGTCGATTTTCATATGTGCCGCTGCTTGTGCGGCGTCTACTACAACGAATGCACCTACATTATGAGCTTTTGCTATGATTTCCTTTAGTTGTAAGTTTTCACCAAGTACATTTGAATATGCTGTAACTGCCACGACTTTTGTTGAGGCATTAATTTTTGCTATTTCTGATTTTTTAAAATATCCAGTTTTGTCGCAATTTATATACGTAATCTTTCGGGTTCTTCCGCGCCAAGGCAGCATATTACTATGGTGTTCAGTTAGACAAATCGCCACTTCATCACTAGGGCTAATTTCTAGCATATTGGCGAGCACGTTTATACTGTCAGTCGTGCCGCTCGTAAAAACTATTTCTTTTGCATTTGCACCAATAAAAGTAGCGATAGTCTTACGCGATTCTTCAAGCATCTGCGTGGCTTTGACGCTAAGATCGTAAAGCCCACGCCGCGCATTTGCATTATACTCGGAATAAAAATCCGATAATGCATCAATTACGCATTGTGGCTTGAAGCTCGTAGCTGCATTATCTAAGTACGCTAATGCATCGCTTATCTGAGGAAAATCGTTTCTAATATCGTTCATCACCAAGTGCCTCATAAATCGATTTTAAAACATTCTCATCTTTGATACTATTTATTATTGTTTGAATGTCTGACCGAACAATTATTTTTTTAATCGACACTTTATCTATGCCCCTAGATGACAAATAATTTCGTATTTTTTCATCAACATGCCCCGTACTCATACCATGAGCTCCGTGTACGTTTTCTTCATGGCAGAGAATGGAAGGACTCGAAACATTACGAGCAGATTCACTAAAAAGTGTAATTTTTTCTTTCTCTGAACCTTCGGAATTAGAACTTCCTTTTTCAAAAATGATTTGCATATTGCTCGTCTTTTTTGCTTTATTATCTAAACTGCCGCATAAGTTAAAACTACTTTTAGATTTTTCTCCTACGTGTTTCACGGTATAATTCAACTTAAAATCGCTATTTCCAGTTAAAACTGTTGCAATTTTTACAACACTTTTGGAGCTTTCGTTTAGCAAGATATTCACATCTACTTTTCCGATTATTTCGCCAATAAAAATCAGAATTATGTTTTGATTTCTACCCGATTCAACTTCAAAATTAAAACTTTGCAGCGGGGAATTACTCGTAAAAAGTCGGCATACATTCATCACATATTCTCCGACATTTCTAGCTTAATTAAGTTATTCATTTCTAGTGCGTATTCTAGTGGTAATTCTTTTGAAATATCATTTGTAAAACCGCGCACGATTAATGCTCTAGCTTGATTTTTTTCAATTCCGCGCGAACATAAATAATTTATTTCTTTTTCGCTTATTTTGCCGACACTAGCTTCGTGTGCGATGTCCGCGTTTTGGCTCCGTATATCAAACCACGGAATAGTGTTCGATTCAGATTCTGAATCCACCATTAGCGACTGACAGTCCGTAAAAGATTTCGCATTTTGAGCATCTTTTTCAATAATTACTAAATTACGAAAAGTATTCTTTCCGCCATCTTTTGCTATCGACTTTGCATTAATATATGAAGATGTATTGTTGCCGCGATGCAGAACTTTAACGCCTGTATCTAAAACTTGTCCTTTGCTCGCAAAGCTCACGCCAGTATATTCCGATGTTGAACCATTTCCTTCTAATATACTCATCGGATAAAGCATCGAAACGTGTGAACCGAATGACCCAGTCACCCACTCCATACGTCCGCCTTCGGCTACAATTGCGCGTTTCGTATTTAAGTTATACATGTTGCGTGACCAGTTTTCGACGGTCGAGTATTTAACGCTAGCATTCTTACCTACGTATACTTCAACGCAGCCGGCATGCAAATTTGCCACATTATATTTTGGCGCAGAACAGCCTTCGATAAAGTGCAAATCTGCGCCCTCGTCTACGATTATTAGCGTATGTTCGAATTGTCCCGCTCCAGGTGCATTAAAACGAAAATAAGATTGAAGTGGGAATTCTACTGTCGTATAAGGTGGAATATATACAAATGATCCGCCTGACCATACTGCGCCGTGAAGTGCTGCAAATTTATGCTCGTCTGGTTTAACAAGCTTCATGAAATGCTCACGTATCATCGCGGAATATTTTTTACTTCGCAGAGCCTGCTCAATACCAAGATAAACCACGCCGCGCTTTGCAACGGCACTTTTTATATTATGATAAACAAGTTCCGAATCATATTGTGCACCCACGCCAGCAAGCTTGTCGCGCTCGTCTTCTGGAATGCCAAGCGCATCAAATGTTTTTCGAATTGTAGTTGGTACTTTATCCCAATTCGATACCATCTCGCTTTCTGGTTGTACGTAACTAGAAATATTATCAATATTAAGTCCGCTTAGATCTGGCCCCCATTTTGGCAGTTCCAATTTGTTATATATTTCAAGACACTGCAATCGGAATTCGCGCATCCACTTTGGATCTTTTTTGCGCCTAGAAATCTCTTCTACGATTTCGCGCGATAAACCATTCCGAATTCTATACATTTTTGAATCCGTTTTTCTTTATTTCATTGAGTAAATCCGCTTTGCCTTCTCGTACCAGTTCGCCATCGCGCAAAATATAAACGCGACTCACATTTAAAGCTTGCAGTATGCGCATGTTATGCGTAATTATCATGAGGCCTGCTTTTGTGCTTCGTTGATAATCTGCTAGCACTTCCGATACGTTTTTTGCTGCATCCATATCAAGTCCAGAATCTATTTCGTCTAAGATTGCTAGTTTCGGCTGTAGTGTAATTAGCTGTACGATTTCCATTTTCTTTTTCTCTCCACCAGAAAAATCTACATTTGTTTCACGGCTTGCGGCAAATGGACTTAAATCTAACTTATCTAAGTTATCGGCTAGTAGCATTTTGAATTTTCCTAGGCTCATTTTTTTGCCACGTGCCTCAAGGGCGGAGCGAAGCATTTCTGATATGGGCAGTCCCGGAATCGCTACGGGGTCCTGGAACGATAAGAACATCCCTAAACGCGCTCGCTCGTCAATCGACTTTTTGCTCACATCTTTGTCATCAAAAGTAATTTTTCCTGAGCATACATAATCATCTCCAGCGATTGCTCGAGCTAATGTCGATTTTCCGGCGCCATTTGGTCCCAACACGACCACTGTTTCACCGACGTTTACGTGCAGACTAATGCCATGCAATAACTCTTTCGCACCCACAGAGACGTGGAAATCTTTAACATCTAAGATTTTATTCATAATAACTCCAGAAATCCCCACCAATATCTTTAGTTTATCACTAATAACAGGGAATAAAAAATACCCCGCTCGTATAGAACGGAGTATTTTCTTTTTATCAGAATCTACTAGCGAATTCTGCGAAGCTTAGCTACGAGAGCTATGCCTGCCGCGAGAATGGCGCCGCCAATCGTTGAGATGATTCCGATGCCATCGAACGTACTTGGGTTAGCTGGTTCGTCTGGGGTTACTGGCTCGGTTGGATCGGTCGGATCAACTGGATCGTCATCGCCTTCAACAGTGAAGGTAACTTCTGGAGTATCTACAAAGTTGCCTGCGTTATCAGTAATTCTTGCATAAGCCGTGTAGTAGCCTGCCTCCAGGTTTTCAAGCTTATGGGTATACTGAGTTCCAAGCGTATAGACGAGACCGACCGATTCGGAGATAACGTCTACTTCTACTTCATATTCGCCATCGTTGAGCTTATAGTACCATTGAATCTTAGCAATACCACTCGCGTCAGTCGTAGAGACGGTAAGCTTGGCGCTATCTTTTGTAATTTCTGAAGCCGCAAGAGCTACATCAATCGTTGGTTTATTTTTATCAATCTTATTAACGGTAAATTGCTTTGGTGCAACTGAACCAGTTTCGTTCATGTACCAAACGGTGTAGCTACCGTTTTCGGTAATCGTAATTGTATCAGTGATACTTTTACCTGGGTTAGCGACATCCTCCCACTGATCTTCAGTTGGTTCGGTCGTCTGGCCTTTGACAACTGCACGTTTGACGATATTTGTTTGTGTGCTACTTGCCTTGACAGTAACTTTTACGTTCGTATTAGACCAAGTAGTTGGTACATTGACCGAGCTAATTGTTAGCTTATCTTCGATTACTGGAGTATCTTCAACTTCGAAGGTAATCGTATCAGCCGTGGCAACGTTGCCAGCCTTATCGGTAATCTTGGCATAAGCTTGGTATTCACCGGCCGCCAATCCTTCGAGATTGTGCGTTAAAGTAACGCTTAACTCGTTGCCAGAATAATTATCAGTTGCTTCCTGATATGTAGTATCAGCAGCAGCTTTATAGAACCATTGAACTTTGCTAAAGCCACTCAAGTTATCGGTCAAGCCAATGGATAGTTTGACCGCATCATCAGCAATTGCGCTTGCGCTGAGAGCTTGCGAAATGGTTGGCGCAGTCTTATCGATATTGCCTACCGTGAATACAACATGGCCAAGATAACCACCTGCATTCTTGTACCAAACTGTGTAGTCGCCGTTCTTGCTAATCTTGAATGTATCAGTAACTCTATTGCCGGTCGTGGTGATGGCGGCCCAGGAAGGATCAGCTGGAGAGGTGTTGGAGCCTTCCATGACTGCGCGGTGCGTAATGTTGGAACTTTGGGTATCAACGACAATCGTCATTGTTACATCGCCATTGGTCCAAGATTCTGGAGAACTGGATACGTTCGCAATTGTTATTCCATCTGGTTCTGGTTCAGCAATCGTAAAGCTAATCGTAGAAGATGTTGCCTCATTGCCGGCTTTATCAGTAATCTTGGCATAAGCTTGGTATTCGCCAGCAGCCAAACCTTGAAGGTCGTGCGTCAAAGTGGCGCTCAGCTCACTGCCGGAATAATTATCTGTAACGTTCTGATATGAGCTGCTCGTTGAGGTCTTATAGAACCATTGAACCTTGCTGAAGCCACTCAAGTCATCGGTCAAGCCAATGGATAGCTTAACTGCATCATCAGCAGTTGCACTTGCGCTAAGAGCTTTCGAAATGGTTGGCGCAGTTTTATCGATGTTGTTTACCGTGAACACCGCATAACCAATATTATTACCTGCGTTTCTATACCAAACAGTGTAGTCACCATTTTTGCTGACCTTGAAGGTATCGGTAACTCTGTTGCCGGACGTGGTAATAGAAGTCCAAGAAGAGCTTTTTGGAGGAGTATTGGCGCCTTCCATGACGGCACGATCCGTGATGTTGGAATTTTGGGTATCAACGACAACCGTCATCGTTACGTCGCCATTAGTCCAAGTGCTTGGGGAACTGGATACATTTGCAATTGTTACTCCATCAGGTTCCGATTCGATTGTGAAGTTAATCGTAGAAGTAGTTGTTACGTTGCCAACGTTATCATACACTTTCGCGTAAGCGGAGTAAGTGCCGGCACTAAGGCCAGTAAGCGTATAAGTACGAACAACTGCGCCAGTTTCTGCACCAGCATAATTATCCGTCTTCGTTTGCCAACTGCCAGACTCTGATTTATACACCCAGTCAATCTTATCGAGACCACTCTCAGTATCTTGTACCTTGATGGAGAGTTGCGCGCTCGTGTAATCAGAGTTTGCAACCTTCAAGGCTTCTGCGATACTCGGCTTTGTGGTGTCAAACTTATTAACTGTAATTACTTTTGCCTTATATTCGTTATTGGCATTCTTATACCAAACTGTATAAGTACCTTTTTGTGAAAATTCAATATTGTCCGAGATGGATTTTCCTGGGTTGCTAACTGCCTGCCAAGAAGTTGGGGCCACATCGGTGACGGAGCCGCTCACGACTGCGCGATGCGTGATGTTTGCGGAGCTACTTGAAACGGATGCCCTTACGACGGCATTTTGGCCAGGGCCAGCCCAATCAGTAGGATCCGCTAGGGAAATATTTACATCTGCGAACTTATTGATGCGGAAAGTGACGCTACCATAGCCGTAATATTCATCCCAACCTGCTTGGCCAAGATCCTCTGCATTGAGTTTGAGCATCTTCAAGACGTCATCTTTAGAGTAGGATGGGTGCTCCACTAAGATATCCGCAACTGCTGCAGCGAGCAATGGACTAGAGAAGGAAGTGCCACTAGCGCCGCTCACAAAACCATTGGTGGTAGTGTAATATGCAACTGACATACTTTCGCCAGGAGTTGCAAAATCTGCTGCTGAACCATGGTTCGAGTAGCTTGAAGAGAATGTGTTACTCGAGTTGATGGATGTAGCGGCGATGTTTGCTGGTGCTGCTGCTGGGTAATCGATAGTTGATGCAGATTCGTTACCGGCTGCTGCGACAATAATAACTTTCTTCTCGTCAACGACATCCTGATAGAAGCCATCGAGATAGTCTTTAGTATCCTGGTCCAGGTCTTTCTGTTCCATACCTAGGCTCATATTTAAGACCTTAGCATGGTCCGCCGCATGCAATACGCCGCAGAGGCTAGCATAGAATGAACCGGAACCACTTGAACTTAAAACCTTAACCGGCACTATTTTTACATTTCTTGGCGTTGATGCAGTGATTAAGCCTGCAACAGCAGTACCATGGAAATGATCATCTTGGTATTGATTCGTACCAGTACATTGTACGTAGCCTTCACTGTCTGGGCTTACATTTACGAAGTTTGCACCATAAGTTGCATTAATGCGGTCTTGACTGGTCTGCTCCGTGAACATGACGTGCGCAGGATTAACGCCTGAGTCGAGCACGGCTACGTCGAGCTCGGTGCTGCTAGAAAGGGAATCGGCGTAAGAATCGAGTCTCATGAAATGAACACCCCATGATTCGTTGCCGGAACCAGGGTTTACGCGATCGGCTTTAACTGAGTAGTTCATGGCCAAGCCTTTTACGCTATCTTCTTGACTTAGCGTTTTATAGCCAATACCAGTTTCGCGAGCCGAATCGTAAGTAACGATATAATAGTTCTTAAAAATATTACCGTAAGCGACGATACTCGGATCATTTCTTAATACACTCTCATCGTCAACCTTGGTAAACAATGTTTTCGTGCTTAAAGACTCAGAAATGCTCGAAGCGCTTACGTTTAAATCTCTACTGAGGACGCTCGTGATATCCTCGAGGGACATCGA
>JAEEGL013104655.1_pt1 | contig 15789 bp, 15 predicted proteins | sample 9134231 | NCBI WGS metagenome assembly JAEEGL01 (sample SAMN16246548, study PRJNA631951) | gut metagenome | biome: gut microbiome; feature: rumen; material: fiber-attached | host: Bos | place: Iran: Karaj | collected 2018-10
GATATGCCTTTGGCGGCTGTTCTTCCATCGCCGGTGAGCTTGTTTTTCCTGAAAAAATGACCAGCGTAGGAGAGAATGCATTTTTAGACTGCCCTCTTATAACCAAGGTCACTTTCGGAAAAGATATGTGCAGCATAGGAGAAGGAGCATTTGAAAAATGCGAGGGTCTAAAGAATGCTGTATTCACCGGTGATATTCCGGATTATTACGGCCCGGAAGAAAAAGAACCAAGTTTCCCTGAAGGGTGCGTGGTTAGTGCTCCCGCTTCTGCTGTTAAGCTGTCGGACACCTGGACTAAGAAAGTGGCAGAAACTTCTTCAGGTAAAAAAACAGACAATGATCTTGGCGAAGAACGCGAAGTGCCCTATTACTGGACCCAGTCCATAACAGGAGAATACTTTACAGGTGCGGGATATTTTGCAGATGTGACAATCCTACTTGATGATGAAATACTTCACGTGTCTGTGAACGGCAGAGAGCTTATGGATGTTCCCTATTATGCAGATCCTAACGCCGATGGTGAGGATCAGGTCGTGGAGACAGAAGGATTTTTCTGCAGAGATGGAATGATTAAGAATCTTAAATTTGAGCAGGGCTTTAATTCTGACAGGATGCTTATAGGAACGCTGACAAGGGACGATGGAGCCACGGAGGAAGTGGTGTTCCACACTTTATCTGAAGAATGCTTGTATCTTAGCACGTGGTAAAAGGACAAAACAAAAATGGAAAACTTGAAGATTACTACACTTACGCCGGAATATGACCTGGCCCTTGCAGAGATAATAAGAGATAACTTGAAAAAGCATGCTCTCGATATTCCTGGAACGGTCTACTTTGATGATAACTTAAATCACCTCAGCGATTTTTATCTGGCAGATGACAGTGAGCGGTTTTACTACATTTTGCTGGATGAAAAAGACAGGCTTGTGGGCGGAGTCGGACTTGCCAGGTTCGAGTTTAGAGAGGACTGCGCGGAGCTTCAAAAGATATATCTTTCGGATGAAGTTAAGGGCCGTGGGATCAGCTACAAACTCATGTCACTTATCGAAGACAAAGCCAGGGGGCTTGGTTATAAGAGGATGTATTTAGAGACTCATAATAACCTGCCGGTAGCCATTCATCTTTATGAAAAATGCGGCTACAAAGAAATCGAGAAGCCCAAGGAAGTGGTCCATGCCACGATGAATAGGTTTTTCCTGAAAGAGCTTTATTAGAATAAAACAGTTTAAAAAATGGTTGCCATTGGCGACCATTTTTCTCTTTACGAATAAAATTCGATGTAGTAGAATTTGCCTTATGGAAAACGTTTTCTTAACTGAATATTTTTTACTTGGGAGGTCGAGGTGAAAAGAGCAAAAAGAGGTATCACTTTTGTCATGGCTTTCGTCATGGCAGCAACGCTTTTTCTGTCGGATTTAGGAGTGTCCATACAGGTAAGAGCGGATGAGGGGGTCACACTGAAACTGCATTATCATAGGGAGGATGGGGACTACGAACTATGGGATGCATGGCTTTGGCCGGATGGCGGCGAAGGAGCAGGTTATCCTTTTGAAGAAGAGGACGGGGATATGGTTGCGACCATGACAGTACCTGCGGGAGCTACGAGAGTCGGTTTTATCGTCAGGACAGAGGACTGGACGAAAGACATCGAGCAGGATCAGTACATTGACATTTCAGAAGTTATATCAGGAACAGTACATGCCTACGTTGAATCAGGCGTAGAAGGCGCAGTTAAAGAATATGGAGATGATGTTGTGACGGGGACAAAATTAAAGAGTGTAAATTATGACGGAAAAAATACAGTTACGGTACTTTTTACAGGAGAGCTTGATGCCGATCAGGAGAAGTCTTTTTATGTGATCGGAAGACAGGGCAAAACTGAGGTTACCGAGGTGGCATTAAAAGAGAAGGCTTCCGAGAGCGAGTTTTACTATGATCTGACAATCGCAGAAGAGCTTGATGTGAACAGGAATTACAGGGTTGGTTTCGAGGATGAGGAGTATCAGATCATCATGCCCATCGTTTATTCGACACCTGAGTTTGAGGAAAAGTTCAGTTATGAAGGCGATGATCTTGGCGCTGTTTACAGTAAGGACAAGACTGTTTTCAGAGTTTGGGCACCCACTGCTGAGACAGTTTTCCTGAATCTGTATGAGTCAGGAGATCCCTGGGAGGAAAATCTAATAGAGAAAATTGAGATGAATTCCGATGTTAACGGCACATGGGTAGTAGAGGTTTCAGGAGATAAAGCAGGAACTTACTACACTTTTACGGCTGTTATCGATGGTCTTAATGTGGAGGCCTGCGATCCTTATGCGAGGACAACCGGCGTCAACGGCAAAAGAGCCATGGTTGTAGATCTTGATGCCACAAATCCCGAAGGGTGGGATAGCGATAAAAATCCTCACGCAGGAGAGAACATCACTGACGCAGTTATTTACGAGCTTCATGTAAGAGATTTTTCTGTTAATGAGGCAGGCGGAATCGCTGATGCGGGAAAATATACAGCTTTTTCCAAAACGGGCACAAAGACTGCAGGTGGCAGCAGCACGGGAATTGACTATATAAAGGACCTTGGTGTGACACATGTACACATCCTTCCCTTCTATGATTTTGGATCTGTTGATGAGAATTCACCCACTTCAGATCAGTTCAACTGGGGCTATGATCCTGTGAATTTCAATGTACCTGAGGGTTCATATTCCACAGACCCTTATCACGGCGAGGTCCGCGTGGCAGAAGCAAAGGAGATGGTTAAAGCTCTCCACGACAACGGTCTCTCAATTGTAATGGATGTTGTTTACAACCATGTTTACAGCGGAAAAGATTTCTGCGTGAACAGACTTGTTCCGGGATATTTTTCCAGAATAAATGATGACGGCACTTATTCAAATGGATCAGGCTGCGGCAATGATACCGCTTCCGAGCGTTCCATGGTTAGAAAATATATCGTTGATTCTGTTTGCTACTGGGCAGATGAGTACCACATCGACGGCTTCAGATTTGACCTTGTGGGACTTCTTGATGTGGATACGATAAATGAGATCGTGACTGAGGTTCACAAGACACATCCCGATGTTATTTTTTACGGCGAAGGCTGGAGCATGAACACAGATGTAACCAAGGATGACGTAGTTCTTGCTACGCAGCAGGCTTCGGGAAGGACTCCCGGATTTGCATATTTTAATGACAATATTCGTGATGGCTTAAAGGGTAGTGTGTTCAATTCTGCTGAGACAGGCTGGGCTTCCGGTTCAAAGGGAAAAGAGCGTCAGATGACCACATCTTTCATGGCTGCCGAGAGCTGGAGCAAAGAGCCTACCCAGATTGTGCAGTACACATCCTGTCACGACAACAACACTTTGTTTGACAGGATCGCCGTTGCAAGGAAGGATTTGGACAGAGCTTCTTGGATAAAGATGAGCAACCTGGCAGCAGCTTTCTATATGACTGCAGAGGGAATTCCTTTCATGCAGGCAGGTGAAGAGCTTCTCAGAACGAAAGTAAAAGAAGACGGAACCTTTGATGAAAACAGCTATAGCTCAGGCGATGAGATTAACTGCATCAAGTGGGAGACCTTGGACGATCCGGAATACAAGGCTAATCTTGATTTTTATAAGGGACTTATTGCCTTCAGAAAAGAGCATGGTCTTTTAAGACTTACAAGCGCAGACGAAGTTGCAAAGCGCATTGTGCCTGTAGAGGGACTTGATAAAAATGTAGTTGCTTTCTCTATGGATAATGCGGATAAGGGTGTTACAGGTGAGAATGCAGAGGGCATCTTCCTGGTGTTCAATCCTAATCCTGAAGAGACTACAGTTACTCTTCCCGAAGGTGAGTGGGATGTTTGCGTAAAAGACATTAAGGCCGGCGTTAATTCTCTTGGCAAGGTAAGCGGCAGTGTGAGTGTTGACGGCATTTCCGCCCTTGTGCTTGTTAAGGGAGATGACAGCATTGTTGCTGCTGGTAATAGCGATGAAAGCACCGTTACAGGTGATGATGGCAACGACAAAGAGGAGGGAACTACTTCTGGTGAAGCAGGCAGCAGTTCTCAGAGTGATGCCGGTACTAAAGGCGCAGGTGGCCTTAGCGGCGGCGCAGTGGCTGGCATCATAGCAGGCGCTGCAGCTCTTGTTGGTCTTGTGGCCTATCTGTTTGGCAAGAAGAAAAAGTGATAATCGTGCTACAATTAAGTTGATGTTATGCATTAACCAAATCGGAGGCCGGTTATGGAAAAGATTTTTACTGAGCGCGCGCACCTGATGTGTCCCCATATGATTTTCGGGATTGCCATGAGTGTAAACAGTGCTTTTGAGAAAAATCGAATAGATGATTCCTTCAGGATTTTGGCCAAGAATCATCCGCTTTTGCGTGCAGTTATCGGACATGACGAAACTGATAACAGTTATTTTTATGCTGTTACGGAAGCGTCAAAAATTGAAATGATGCTGCCGGATGAAACCATAACCGGGCCTGAAGATCCAAGCCTGCTAGAAGAGTTTGACCGTCTCACAAGCCATGATTGGAACATCATGGAAGAAGGGCTGTTGAAAGCGGTGGTCTGGAGTTGTGAAAGCAAAACGATTTTTCTTCTGGCTTTTCACCACCTGCTAGCAGATGGAAGAGGTGCTTTGTATCTGGCTTCGGAGCTTGCTGAGATTTACGCAGAAGGTAAAGTGGGGAATCCTGTTACCGAAAAACTAATCTCATCAAAGGCAGATTTTCCAAAAGGATCTGAGCTTTCTTTTATCAGCAGAGTGCTTGTAAATAAAGCAAACCGAGACTGGGATAAGGAAGGAAATGAGTCTTTGTCTTATACACGTTATCATGAGTTTGCAGAAGATTTTCTAAAAGGCGACAAGGTAAGATTTTCCCTGGAAAAGACCGCTCCGGGCGAACTTGAAAACGTTGCGAAAAAGTGTAAAGAAAATGAAGTGACCATCAATGATTATTTGATGGCGAAGGCTTTTCTTGAAGACGGTACTGATAAGATAATAATCGCCAAGGACCTCCGCGACGTTCTTCCTTTTTATAACGAAGGGGCGTTAGGGAATTATTCCACCGCATTTAGCATTGTCATGAAGAAAAAGGACGGCGATCTGTGGTCACTTGCAAAGCGGGTTCATAAAGAAGTTCGTAAGGCCGTTTCTGACCCCAAGGCTCTATACCTTGTGCTTCAGTGCTACGCGATTCTTAAGCCCGAAGTTCTTGATGCGGCTTTTATGGCTGCAAAGGGCGGATTTTCAAGTAAAAGTGCGAGATTTATCGGCGAGATGTTTTTTGGATTTAGCGAACCCAAAGGATTCAGTATCACTAATCTTGGAAAAATAGAAAGTAAGAGCATAGACACCGCATTTTTCATTCCTCCGTCATCGCCTGCAATCCGAAAGACCTTAGGAGTGCTCACGGTTAACGGAGAAATGATAACCTGCATAAGTGAACGGGATAAATAGATAACATCCAAAACCAGAGGATTTAGTGATAGCAGAAAGATTTCTGATACTTCACTTATGGCTGCGAAGCACCAAGCTTTTCTACAAAATCAGATATGAGTTTGTTGATTTCATCAGGTGCATCAGTGTTGGAATTATGGCCGGCTCCTTCTATCCATGTGATGGGGAGGCCGGTCTTTTTATGCCATGCCTTGTTGTATCTTTTGCAATAACCTGCCTGGTCCTTAGTGCCGCAGATAAGCTGGGTAGGGCATTTTAGCTCGTAAGGCAGATCTGCTGATATAGCCTCGGCCACAATTCTATAGCCCTGGCCCGCCAAAAGAGCATATCTTGGCTGGTCACCGTCGTAAGTCATCATCATACTGCGCATTAAAGAGCGTCCATAATCGGTTGTTGCAACACCTTCGGTTCCTTGCTTAAGGAGAAGCTTCCAGGGGTATTTCTTATAAACAGGCTCCATTCGGAAAAGAACCCACAGTTCCCATGATCTGTAGTAACTTCTTCCCAAAGGTGCTGAATCTATGGATATGAAGCCTTTCATTTTATCAGGGAAAAGCTGAGCATATGCCTGGCTGAGATATCCGCCCATGGATTGTCCAATGAAAACAGGTTCTTTGAAGTTTTCCAGCTCCAGAATTTTATCCAGCCATTTTGCTTTATCTTCGAGACTGAAAGTCATCTTAAAGGGATAGGAAGATGCATGTCCCGGCGCATCCCAGACAAATATTCGGTACTTTCCGGCAAAATATTCAAGCTGTTTTTCATAGAGTCTGTGGTCTGCTGTAAGTCCCGGAAGAAAAACAAGTTCCGGCTTGCCTTTTTCAGGTGTATCGCAGGTCCAGTAATGGATTGTGCCTTTATCAGTTATGTAAGTTTTTTCTGTCAAATTCATAGATGTGTTTTATCTCCTGGATTATTATCGAAAAAGAATTTGCTACCATCATACCACAAAGACAGTATGGATGCGGAAGAAGACTTCTATTTTACCTAATTGTAGAAAATATGATTATCGGAATTGCAATAACCAGCATGTAACTAACCATGAAACCAAAATATACTTAAGACATAACAAAGAAAACGGTTTGCGCCGGGCGAAAAAAAGGCTATCATATAAAAGGTGCCCACTAACCCGGGGCCGAAAAGAGTTGGAGGAAAAAGGTATGTTTATTCTTATTGTTATGACTTTAGTTTTGAGTTTGTTATGGGGAATGCTTGCAGGTTTTATTGCCAGTAAGATCATGGGCGAGAAATCAGGAATGCTGAAAAACATGATTTTTGGCGTGATTGGTAGTATCGTAGGATATAACCTGTTTAAGCTCATTGGCTTTACTGCAACAGGTATCATCGGAAGCATGATTGTTCCTGTTGTCGGCGCTTGCATCTGCATTTGGATCGGCAGAAAGCTGTTTTAATTTGGAACGAGGTTTTAAATGAAATCAATTTTAATCAAAGATACTACAAAGGAAGAGCGCGAGCAGATAGTTGCGGAGTCCATAGGAAATATCAGCGGTTCATGTGATGGTTGCATGGGTGGCTTGGCAGAAATGTATCAGCCTTACATCGATGGACTTAAGGAAATCCGTGAGATAAATATGGAATTCAGAGCGCATTACGAGTCCGGTGTGGACGGCCCGGAGAAATCAGAGTGTGGCTATAAATCATTCTGAGTAACTAATGGTGAAAACAGAAAGGATGGGGAAGTATGGGAGTATTTTCAAAGGTACACAGATTCAGAGAAGCCGGAGAGGCTGCAAATGTCAATAACGTAGATCGTTTTGGCGAACCTGCAAAGTCACTTTTTACAACATCAAAAGTTTTTACGCTTCATCATAAGATTGATATAACCGATGCCGGCGAAAATGTGGTATATCATGCTGAGACAAAATTCCCTTCTCTTCACGATAAGACAGATATAACCGATGCGTTAGGAAATCAGGTTGCTCACATCGAAAGGAAATTCTTTACTCTCCATGAAAGACATTTTGTCACTATGGCAGACGGAACTTCTTTTGAGGTTTCAAACGAGCTTTTCCATCTCATAAAAGACGTCACGAATATCGAGGGTCTAGGCTGGCAGCTCAGGGGCAATATACTTGGCCTTAATTTTGAACTGTATGATCAATACGGAGACATCATTGCTGTAATAGCTCAGAAGATGCTCTCAATCCATGATAAATACTGCATCGACATCTACAAGCCTGAATATGAAAAGAATGTAGTTGCAATTCTTATCACATTGCAGCACATGATCAAGGATAGAGAAAACGCAGCAGATTCTTCTTCATCCTCCTCATCTTCTTCAGACTGATGAAAGAGCTTTTTCCGGAGAAAATCTAACGAATTAAAAGTCGGAAAATATTAGTTTAGGAGTTCGTTTAATGGGACAGATTTGGGAAATATTACATAAGCCTGATACGGTGGTTTTCTTTGATATAGACGGTACGCTTACAAGCTACAATTACGGTGACCATCATGCTCACCACGAGCTTGATTACACGCCCGAATTCAGGGACGTCAACATTTATGCAGACTGCAAAAGGCTGAACCCGATATATGAATATATTCAGAGTCACGACGTAAACAGGCTTTATTGTATCTCCAGAGAGCCCCACGGTCATGAATCATGGAAGTCAGAGATGGTGGAGCGCCTCTACGGAATCCCTGCATCCCACTGCTTCTACACCCTGGATGCCTCAAAAAAGCCGCAGATAGTCAAGGATAAGGTAAAAGAACTTTTCCCTGACATCGATCCCATGTCAGTGGTCCTCATGGACGACAACGATGAGACCTTAGGCCTGTACATGAAGGAAACACCCTTCTGCACCGCGCATCCAATGATCTTTATGGAGAATTTGTGATGAGTGTTTAGTTAACTCTTATTGCAAGATAATGATATAATTAATATAGTCTATCCCTGTGTTATGAGGTACAAAACATGTGTAAGGTAGTCAATGTAAAAATTGGTAACCGTGATGTAAAGGTTGCAGATATAAAAAGAAAATACCTCGAGAATATTGTGGCTTCAGCAGAAGAATGCGCTTTTATTGATAAGATTGTTTTGTTTGGGTCGAGTATTGACGATCGATGTACGGAAGATTCTGATATAGATATAGCCGTATTTGGTACTCACTCAAAAGGAAAAGCTTTGACATCTAAGCAGTTCAGACGTTTTGCTGATAGACTGGCAGAATTTGATGATTTTTTACAGAGCTATGACATCTTATATTTTAAGACAGGCAAGAAAGATGATTCTGCAATCTTAGCGGAAATAGATAAGGGAGAGGTTTTGTATGTCAGGGAATAGTTATCCACTAAACATGGATCAGATAAAAGCGGATCTGTTTGTTGCAAGAGCGACTATTGATGAAGCAAAGCGGCGAACACCTAAAGCGGGAAAGTATTTAAAAGGACAAGCAGGATACCATCTCCAACAGGCAGCTGAAAAATTAATTAAGATTCAGATTTATTATTTGGTTCAGCAACCTGATAATAAAAAGATATACAAGCATTCTCTGAGTGACCTCATCAATTATTCAAAATCTTTAGGTATAAACATAATTGTGCCTAAGTACATTGACGAGAAGAGTCTGTTAATTACTTCTTGGGAGGCAGAAGGAAGATATGATGTGCATATGACTGTGAAAATAACGCAGCTTGAAAAGGCTTTTTCTGAGATTGATCAGTGGTATGAAGATCTTAAAAAGAATGGATATAAATAGACATTGTATTATCCTAAGCATTTATTATGTTTAAAAATGTGTAGTGTTTTTTCGCTAGATATATGATTCGATTGTCAAATTAGTAAAATTTAGACTTATTTAATAGAATAGGGTATTTTGAGAAACTATAATATAAATGGGGCTCCGAGTGGGCTCCATTTTTTTCATGAAAAGGAGGGTTAAAAATGTATTCGAAGAGAAATAAGTATGAACCGCTCGGTGAATATCTGCAGAAAACGAAGAAAGATGAAATAACTCTTACCTTTTCTCAGATAGAAGAAATTATTGAAGATAATCTTCCGGCTTCCGCATCAAAGTATCAGGCCTGGTGGGTGAATGGTGGGCATGCTCATTCTGACGCTTGGACAGAGTATGGTTATAAGACCAGTGAACTTGATCTGGCAGGACGGAAAGTGACGTTTCTTAAGGGCTGATTGGTTTTTTGTTGAAAAACGAATAAAAATGTCTGAGGTATGACTGAAATATGGGGTTGCTTATTGATTTTGCAAAAGAAATAGTAAATGAAACCATTTTTGTAGCCGGGCTTACAACATTAGCTGGAGCTGGCGCCGAGATGGCGAAGGCATCAGAGAGACATCAGGAGAAGAAGGCGGAAAAGATTACCGCTAAGTTTAAGTTCTGGTCAAAATTAACACTTTATAAGAATAGCTTGCTTGGTATATGTTCAGAAAAAGATGGTTTAAGGACTTATGTATTTATTAACGCTGATAATCAGATTAAATATGTTACCAGCATGTTTAAAAAGAGTTCAGTAATCTACTTGCATGATTTTAATGAAAACATCATTGGAAGTGTAGGATTAGGAGCACCAGCAAAGTCCGGGCTGTTTGGTGGCAAGAAGTATTCAAGAGTTTTGTCCATAAATGTTGGCGATTCTCAGGTGGGTACCGTAGAAATAGCTGCTGCAGGAAGGACCAAGACACTAGGACTTAAAACGTTTTTCTGGGATTTTTGGGTAGATAATAAAGAGAAAAATATCAGCGTGGATAAGGAATTTAAGATGGTACCAGTGGATAAGATTTCAAAGACTGCATACCAGATTAATTACAATGATTCCGGCAAAGAAGTTCTTTTGGCACTTACATATATAGCAGTACATGAAGCAAAAGGTTTTCTTAAAGAGGTGTAAAAGGGAGGAAAGATATGGCCTATAGTCCTGAATCATATAGACATGAACTAGATCAGAGAGCTTTTGAACTTCTTAATACATTCCCAAAATTTGTAAAACTCTGCGAGGCATATAACGCAAATTATAATGAAGTTGCAGCAAGTCTAGATAATATGTCAGAGAGCATAAGGCTTGGAGAGAACCAGCTTCCTGAAATATATACACTACTTCCGCCGATTTGCGAAAAACTGGGAATAGATGTTCCGGAGCTTTATTATCAGAAATCCAAGGAGATGAATGCCTGGACTTTCGGAACAGTAAAGCCATATATAATGATCACTTCTAAACTCGTAGATAATCTTACACCAACCCAGATTTCAAGTGTGATTGCCCATGAGTGTGGTCATATTGCCTGCAAGCATAGTCTTTATCACTCCATGGCCAATTATCTGATTGATGGAATAGAGAACAGCCCTTTATATTTCATACCAGCTATCAGAAAGTATCTTTCACCAACCCTTGTAAGGGCACTCCGTTTCTGGTCAAGGTGCAGTGAATTATCTGCTGACAGAGCGGCAGTTCTTTGCGATAACAGTGCAGAACCTTTTATCGATGCACTTCTGAAAATTAGAGGATATGGTGATGATATAAACCGTGATGAGTTCATCAAGCAGGCCCTGGATCTTAAGGAGATATTGGAAGACTCTAAATCCACAAAGGCACTGGCTGCAATTATGAATCAGTGGGACAGGCATCCAACATTGGCAACCAGAGCATATGAATGTTATGAGTGGGCTAAGACTGATATATATAAACAGATAATAGATGGGACATATACGCCTCAAAAAGAAGAAAAGAAAGAAGAAAAAGAAGTTGTTGCAGCGGAAATAAAACTGGATGCAAAGGATAAGAAAGATGAACCGATAAATGTTTTGAATATCCCTTCCGGGGAAGCTATAGATGTTGAGCTTGCACGAGTTAACAGTGAACTTGAGAGATATACGAATGAGGCAGATAAAGTTGATTATGCCTTTGCAGTTTGTGCGGGGATATATACAGGCGTAATTGATTCAATTTTCATAGGACAATGTGTGATTACTCCGGAAGATATAGTTGTAAATCACAGACAGGTAAATGAGTTTATCCAAAAATATGCGAAGTCAAGAGGAATAGATAAAGAACGTCTTAACAGAGCAATTGCCGGGTTGGAGGAAAAGTTTAAAGTAGCACAGGATGGGGTGTGGAATGGTAAGGGTTTTAATATAACACCAGGGAATCATCATCTTGCTGATTTGGCGCATCATCCCACACCAATAGGATTATTATCTTCAATAGTTGTCCAATTCTTACGCATGGGTACTTTTGTTAACAGGGATGGTGAACTACATTTTATTCCTGTTGAAACTACTTTTAAAGATATATTGGAAATATATACTCCGGCTATAGTTACAGGTGTTCTTAATTGGATAGCAGCACTGGCTGAAAACAAATATGAAGAAGAGTCAGGTGATGAGATTCCCGAAGCACTCAAGAGGATTATTCATTTGGCTGCATCCACACCTCTTATTATTGAGGTTGCTAAATGTGCTGATAATTGGTTTGGACATTTGGTAAGTGATCTTGGAGGATCAAGCTCTGCAAAGCATGGTGGGGCAGGTATTCCAGGTATATTCATATCACTCCTGTATGAAGTATCAGGACTGCCTATATTAAAGGATTCTGGACTGCCTGGGTTCGTTAATGATTTATATACAAAGGGAAAGTGGGACTTCAGACACGAGCTTTCAATATATAAGAATCTTGGAAATCAGGCTATACCGGTTGCATTTAATGAAATATTCGTCAGAACTACATTTCTTGTTACAAAACTTGCAAACGAGATAATTGATCACGGGATAAAAAAAGTGAATTGGAATAAGGTATTTCCGTTCAAGAATCGTACAATTGACAGGATGATGATGATTTCTAGCATGACTTTTAATATGGCGGATACAGCTGACGCAGCAGTGCATGCAGCAGTTGAGTCCTGTGGTAACTGGGTACTGTTTTCAGGAGTGTTTGTTAGCAGGTTCAATTATGTTGGTGCTGGAAGAGCGGCACTCGCTATTGTTAAAGAAGTTTCAAATGAAAAGAAAGAAATGGAACTGATCCATCAGAAACTCATACTGACAGAAGCAAAAACAGTTGGAGTTATCGAGCAGATGCAGGGATACAGAGATGCGCTTGAGCAGAGAGTATCAGATTATCTGGCTGAAGATCTCGAAGAGTTCCTTGAGGGATTTGATTATGTGAAGCAGGGACTTAATTTGGGTGACTCAGAACTTGTAATCAAAGGCAATGTTGTTATACAACGAGTACTTGGCCGTGAGCCACAGTTTACGAACCAAAAAGAGTTTGATGATCTTATGGAATCTGATGAGGCAATAGTTTTTTAGCGAGGGTTTGTTATGGACAAGAAGGAACTTGGTGGAATGCTTAAGGGGAAAATGCAGGAAGCTGTTGATGCTGTAAAGAATACGGTAAAAGATGCCAAAATATCGGATCTCAAGAAACCTGATCTTAAAATCCCGGAGATAAATGTCCCGGATCAGATGAAAAATGTGTTTAAGAAGTCAGGGGACACTAAAGAGACACGCAGAAACATTGAAGCATCATGTGAGGAGACAGATTTAAAGACTGAAGGACAGACTCAAGCCGAAAAGAAGGAGACAGAACTCAGTAAAGATGATGTGCAGTCAGTTAAGATTCTGTCTCCTATTAACGCTGTAAAGATATTCTATTACCTCATGGCTGCGGATGGGAATATTGAGAAGAGTGAAGAGGAGAAATTCGAAGAGGTCTGCAGGGAGATAGATCCTGAATTTGATGAGCACAAGGAACATGTTCTAAAAGTTTGCAAAGAACAGCTAGATAAGGTGATTGAGAGTGAAGGTTATTTTGATGTCGTACAGGATGGCGTTGAAGAAGCGATTCTTTCAAACCAGGTGTTGAATAATGGTTATGTTCCTGCAAAGCTACTTGTTTGGGATCTTTTGACCATAGCATACAGTGATGATTCATATAATGATCCTGAACGTAAGCTTATGAAATATATCGTTCGGAAAACAGATATTCCAAAAGATATTTTTCTTGAAACGGAGAGCAGTTATCTTACTGTGACAGATCTTGAGAAAGAACTTCAGTGGATAAAGACCACAGACAGACCATATCTGACAATAGAAAAACAGGTCAAGGAGATCGAGAGACGAGAGCAGGCAATATTTGAGAGTGTCAAAGCGCTTATCTGTCTGTAAAGGAGGTCTGGAGTTATGCCATTACCATTACTGTTCATAGGAATTGCAGCAGCTACCGGTGGAATAGGAGTAGGAAAGACTATAAAAGCTGGTGTTGATACATATAATGCTAATCATATAAATAAGAATGCAAACCAAATAGTTGAGGAATCTACGAATTACCTTAATGCCCAGCGTATGGCTTGTGGGGATTCTCTTCGTCAGCTAGGTGAAGAGAAGGTTTTTATTCTTAACAATAATATGACTGCCTTCCTTGATACTTTTACAAAGATCAAAAATGTCGATTTCAGGGAGACAGAGGGACTGTTGGAACTAAGTAAGTTGAAGATTGAAGAAAAAGACTTTGTAGAACTGAAACAGCTTGTTAATTTTGCTATATCGCTTGCTGGTGGAGGTGTGGTAGGAACCGCCGGTGGAGCACTTGCAGCATTTGGTGCATATGGAGCAGCACAGGCACTTGCATGTGCATCGACAGGAACAGCAATAGCATCCCTTAGCGGAGCAGCCGCAACAAATGCTACGTTGGCATTCTTCGGTGGGGGCTCTCTTGCTGCAGGTGGACTAGGTATGGCAGGAGGCACCATGGTTCTTGGAGGTCTTGTTGCTGGACCGGCTCTTCTTGTCATGGGATTTGTTGCAGGAGCAGCCGCTAAGAAGAGTCTTGATCAGGCAAAAACGAATAGACTTGAAGCTGTTCAGCTTGCAGAACAGTTAAATACAATGTCCAAGCAGTGTGAGGCTATCAGAAGAAGAACATATATGCTTCATAATCTCCTAGCAAGGCTCGATTCATATTTTCTTCCGTTTATTTATAAGATGGAGGACATTGTTAAGACTGAAGGTGATGATTATAGCAAGTATTCTGAAGATTCAAAAAAGTGCATAGCATCCTGCGTGAGTTTTGCTCTTTCAATTAAGGGTATTCTGGATACACAGATACTAACAGATGATGGGTTGCTTACAGATGAATCGCAGAAGACTGTTGTTGATACAGAAGAGTTTGTGAAGAATGTTGTGAGATTGGAACAGTGATGAAGTGTGAGAATAAAATGTAACTTGTTAGTTCATTGAAAGTGTTGTGTTGAGCTATCGCTTTTTAGTGAGGTTAATGATATGAGCTTTTCTAAAAGTACAAAATTATTGCTATGGATAGGTTTGATTTCATCCATTATTTTTTCTGTGCTAATAACTACAAATGCAGCTAATAAGAGTATAGTTCTACATGGTGTGAACTACCAAATTAATGATGAGAGTGAATATGATAAATCGAAAGGCAAGAAAGTAGATAAATTTTTGTATGGGGGAAGTTCACTCGGAGAATTATCAATAATAGGTTCAAAAAAAGCTTCAAACAAATTTGATGGAACTGACACATATGGAGCGACTGATGAAGTTATTCTGGGGTATAGTTATGACGGCTTATTTCACACTGATACAAAAGAAGAATGGAATATTGTGTCTTCTGATGCAAAGTCGATAAATGGATCTGATATTTCAAAGAAAATTGAGCAAGGGGCTATAGTTGTTCAAAAATCAGATGATGGAAGAGCATGGGTGAATTCATTAGTTTTATGTAATTGTTTCAAGAAGAATGCGAAAGATTTGTCTGGGTTTTACAAAATATCTAAGGAAGATGTTTTAGAAGGCAAATACTTTAGAGTTATAATCGTATATCAGATGAGAAGGAAGTCTGGTACTGAGCCAGGGTTTATATTTGATAAAGATGTTTTCTTATGCAAGAAGTTTATGGAAGTATATGACTTCTATGTTTGTTATGGGGAGAACCCTATTACTTTTACCGATATTGAAACTGGTGAACACCTGAATTCTAAGAGTACTGTTAAGAAAGGATTCGTAGTCAATAAAGGTGGTACAGACTATTCTGTTTCAATTAAAAAGAATAATGGAAAAACTACTAGTGTTATGGATCTTTCTTCAATAACAGATCCGGGAAAATATGATATCACTATAACTTCAGATACAGGAGAAAAATATCATAAAAATATTTCTATTACAGAAGGCATAAAATTATCGGAAGCTAAACCAGTATTATATGAAGGTGGTAAAAATGGAAAATATCAGATTTCAGAGCCAGTTAAAGGGAAAAGCTTATTCGGTCTGGACTCTTTGACCACAATTAAGATAGCCCAGGATGCTAATACAGTTCCTGTAAAAGGATTGAAAAATGGATTTGA
>JAEEGL014503997.1_pt1 | contig 15789 bp, 8 predicted proteins | sample 9134231 | NCBI WGS metagenome assembly JAEEGL01 (sample SAMN16246548, study PRJNA631951) | gut metagenome | biome: gut microbiome; feature: rumen; material: fiber-attached | host: Bos | place: Iran: Karaj | collected 2018-10
CCCGGCCATCACCGTCTTCTTCTGGTACTTGTCGGAATAGAACGGCGCGATGCCCTGTTTGGTGGAGCCGTATTTCTTGTCCTTCAGCCGGAGTTCTTCCAGCTCGTCCAGCTTCCGGTGCCACGGCAGCAGGAGCGACGCCCGGTCGCTGATCATCAGGTTTTCCGGAGTCACACGGACGCCCTTTTCCTCCAGCGTCCGGATCTCCGCCAGCAGGTTTTCCGGATCCATCGCCACGCCGTTTCCCAGGATATTCATGACACCCTTGCGGAATATGCCGGAGGGCAGCAGATGAAGCGCAAACTTTCCGTATTCGTTGATCACGGTATGCCCGGCGTTTCCGCCGCCCTGAAAGCGCACGACGATATCATACTTTTCCGTCAGCAGGTCCACCATGCGGCCTTTGCCTTCATCGCCCCAGTTAATCCCGACAATCGCGGTACATGACATAGTCAAAATCTCCTCCCGATGTCCATAAAGAAAGACGTCTTTACCGAACCCGGCAAAGACGTCCCGCCTTTGCTATGATATTTTACCCTTCCGCCCCTGCGGTGTCAAATAAAAAACTGCGATAATACACTTACTTCAAAATCCAGCTCTTCAGCACGGCGTCCCCGCCGAACACGATGTACAGGTCCCGGAGCATGGACACCCGGATCGGCGCCTCCACTTCCCAGTCCTCTCCGGCGGGATAGCTGACTTCCGCGGTGATCTCCCCGTCCAGCCCGTCCGCCATCAGGTACAGCGTGCCGGCTTCCTCCGCGCTGCCGCGGAGGGTGATGCTCCGGGACATCTCCCCGAAATACACGTCCGCCGTCCTGGTCCAGCTTCCCCGGTGCCCGACGATCCAGGACGTCGTTCCGTCCGTTTCCACCTGGATCCCCGCCTGGTTCGCCATGGTCGCCGCGGATACGCCCTCAAAGGGCATCAGCGGATTCAGCTGGGAAACGCCTTTCATCGTGCCGACCACCTGCTCCAGGCTGCCGTCTTCGTTGATCTCAATGGCGTCGATCTGGGGGCTGCGGTAGTTGCCGGTAATGCCCATGGCCTTCTCCACCGGCCGGTTGTGGTAGAACAGGTAGTATTTCCCGTTCAGGCACGCGATGGAATGGTGGTTGTTCCCGTACATACCGAAGAACTTGCCTTCGTTCGGGAACAGTTCCCCCTGGTATGTATACGGCCCCAGCGGGTTGTCCGACGTCATGTATTCGATCGCGCCGTTGGTAATCCGCATGCCGTTGCCGGTCGTATCCCAGTTGGAGCAGTAGGAGTAGATATAGGTATCCCCGATCCGGTTGATGCCGGAATCCTCGAACAGGTACGGCACGTCCAGGATAACGGGATCGCAGTCCAGGCTCATCATGTCGTCCCCCAGCCGCACGATCCGCGCGGTACCCGGAGCGGCCTGCATCCCCTTCGGCACGCCGCCGCCGAAAGCCAGGTAGCCCGTGCCATCCTCGTCCACCATCACGGCCGGATCAAACAGCCAGACCACATTCCCGCAGTTCGGTGTGCTCCGGGTAATCAGCGCGTGCCCCAGCTCGTCCCGCCAGGGTCCCGTCGGGCTGTCCGCCGTCAGCACGCCGATGCCGTTCCCGCCGTTGCAGAAATACAGGAAGAATTTTTCTTTGCCGTCGATGGTTTTATGCGCGGCGCAAGGCGCCCAGGAATTATCCGCCCATTTCGCGATTCCCTTCAGCCATGCCGCGTGGATCAGCCCGTGGTCGGTCCAGTTCACCAGGTCGTCCGATGAAATCAGGCTGATGTCCCGGATCTTGCTGTAGCTGTTTTCCTTCACTTTCCCGTTGGCGTCGTATTCAATAATGTCATTGGTCATGAAGACGTACAGCCGACCGTTGTATTCCATGACGCCCGGATCCGCGCCGAACCGCTGGGTGTACAGCGGGTTGTTCTGTCCGGCTTTCTTGTAGGACTTCTCCGGTTCAATCCCCTTGTCCGCCAGCGTCGCGCCTTCCGCCCGCGCCTTCACCACAGGCACCGCCACCAGCGCCAGCACTGCCACCATCATCAGAATCTTTCCAACCCACACCATTACAATTTCCTCCAATACAACTGAACACTGATCACTGAACACTGATCACTGACCACTAATTACCTCGTAAACTGTGAGATAAACTTCCACGCGTTCTCGCAGCTGTGATGCCGGCATTCATGAATCTGCCCGCTGACGCTGGCGAAGGCCGTCCGGCATACGCCGTCCTCGCTGTCGTAGTACTGCACGGTCAGCACGCTGCCCCGGGACGGATCCGGAATCTTTTCCTCCCGGTCGCCGGGAATCGCCCAGAAGCGGTTCTCCCAGCTGTCTTTCTTTTCGAAGTCCACCCGGTCGAACTTTTTCTTCAGTTTGTTCACTTCCGCCACATACTGCACCCGTTCCAGGCACGTCGGGGCGTGATTCGCCAGTTCCGGCAGGTGCGATTCCTCGCCGCCGGAGTAGAATACCGGCACCGGAACGGTCTTGTTCAGCTTATCGGTCACCGGCGCGCCGAAGAACGTCGTATACACCGGGAACAGCGCGCTGCAGGGCATCAGTCCGGCGAACAGGTCCGGATATTCCTGGTAGCAGTCCCACGTCTTGCCGCTGCCCATGGAGAACCCGGTCGCGTAGATGCGGTGTTCGTCGATGCTGTACCGTTTCTTCAGCCCCTCGATCAGTTCCGCCGCCTCGGTGGCGGTCACGTCCATATGGTTTTCCACCGACACGAACAGGAAACCGTACCGGTGGGCAATTTCCCACCATCCGGCCACGAACGTCAGGTACATCGAGGAGTCGCCGCCGCCGTGGAAACCGACGACCAGCGGCGCCGGGCCGTTGTCGAAGATGCCGTTGTTGTAATAGGCGAAATACCCCACCTTGTGGGTCGGCTCGTCCTTGAAGCGGCCCCGGTTGTCCGGGGACGTCTTCACGGTCACATGTCCCGCTTCCTCGGTCATCCCGAGCGCCGGGAAGTCGGGTTCGTATTCCACTTTCCCGCACCACATCTTGAACTGCCGGACGAAACCGGCGTAGTCCGCCTCGTATTCGGCTTTGTCCTTCTTCAGCAGGTGTTCGCATCCGTCAAAGGCTTTGTTGACGTCGTCGCTGTTGCCGACGCTGATCACCGCGATATCCTTCCGCTGCACGTCCGCCGCGACGCCCAGGCGCTCCATCGAGCACATGGCCGGGGTGATCTCGCCGGGCCCCCACAGGTACTCTCCCTGCAGGGTTTTCAGCAGGTGTTTCGCCACATAGTCCGCCGACGCGCCGAAGGAATAGATGTCCGCCCGGAAAACCGCGCCGCGGATGAAATATCCCTTAAACTCCCGGGCGAAGAAATCGTAATTCTCCGCGATACCGTCTTTGTACACCACGATGTTCCTGACCTCGGCAATCACCGCGGCGTACAGGCTTTCGTCGGCGCCGGCCCATCCGCCTTCCGCGGTCGGATATATAAACAGCACGCTGGAATCGACGCCCGCGGCGATGTTCGCCAGGCCGCTTTCCCGGGCAAACCGGACCGCGCTGTCCATGTCCTGCCGTTCCTCTTCGAATACCAGCAGCAGCGGCGCCCGGAACCCGTAATTGTTCGTCTGCCCGTCCAGGTCGTTATCCGGCACATACGCTTTCAGTTCAAACTGTTCAAACCGGTGTTCCCAGCATTTCCCGCCCGTCGTTTCCCGGACCTGCGGTCTTTCCATCATCGCCATCGCCTGTTTCCTCCCCGTCGTTGTTTGTTTTTTCCATTATACCCTAAATCCGCCGGATAGAAAAGAGTTGTCCGTACAAAAAAACGATCATTTGTTGCCTTCCTTTTTTCCTGTCCGTATGATATGCTACACACATACAGATTGCACAAAACAAATCCGCATTTTCGTTTTCAGGGGGATCGATCCGATGAAATCAACATTTATTCGCCGTACAGGCTGCCTGCTGGCAGTCCTTATGCTGCTGTCCGCCGCGGAAGCCGGCTCCGTTCCTGAAACGACGGTGCCGGACAGCGAAGCGTCCCTTCCGGCCGCGGAAGAACCGGCCGCCGCAGAGGAAACCTTTACCGCTGACGGCTTTGTCTGCCGCGTGCTCCCTGACGGAACGGCCGAAATCACCGGAACCGATCCGGATCTGTCTGTTCCGGAGGATCTGGTAATTCCGGCGTCCCTGGGCGGGTATACCGTTTCAGCCGTCGGCCGCAGCGCTTTCCTGGATTGCGGCATGAAAAACCTCACGCTTCCGGAAACCCTCACCCGGATCGGATCCGAGGCATTCGGCAATTGCAGGGAACTGGAAAGCGTGACTATTCCCGCCGGGGTAACTGAACTGCCGTCCTACGCGTTCGCCGGTTGCAATAGTCTCAGGAGCATCGTCCTGCCGGAGGGACTGGCGACTATCGGCGACTACGCGTTCGCCTGGTGCTCTTCCCTGGCTGAAATCACGATTCCGGACAGCGTTTCCGCTGTCGGGGTCAATCCTTTCGTGCATTGCTCCGCCCTGGGCGGCATCATTCTCTCCCCCGCCCACCCCAGCCTGTCACTGGAAGGCGGCGCGCTGATCCGGAAAGCGGACAGGTGCCTGATTGCCTGCCTGAATATACCCGATACTACGGAGTACACCATTCCGGGCAGCGTTGAAATCATCGGCCCGTATGCGTTTTCCAGCTGCCGTTCTCTTCGAAGCGTCACGATCCCGGAAAGCGTCACTGCCATTCTCGACCGCGCTTTCGTAGACAGTTCCCTCGCCGGGATTCCCATTCCGGACAGCGTCACCGCGATCGGCGATTTCGCGTTCGAGGGCTGCCGTTTCAGCAGCATCGCCATTCCGGACAGCGTCGTCACCATCGGCGTGAACCCCTTCGTGAATTGTACCCTTCTGGAGCGAATTGATATTTCCCCTTCCCATCCGGCGTTCGAAACGGTTGACGGCATCCTGTTCAGCAAGGCGGATCACCGGCTGGTCTGCTGTCCCTGCGCGCTTCCGATCACAGAATACACCGTTCCGGAGGGAACGTCGGCCATCGGTGATTATGCGTTTGCGGCCCATAACAGCATCCGGGCCGTGACGCTTCCGGATACCGTCACGTCCATCGGCGCCAGGGCGTTTTCCTGGTGCACGCGGCTGGAAAGCATCCAAATTCCCGGCAGTGTCTTGTCCATCGGGGAAAAAGCGTTTGCTTTCTGCACACTGGCCGCTGTCGATATTCCCGGCACTGTGACAGAATGGGGAGAAGGGGTATTTGAAGCGTGCCATGACCTGACCCGGGTAACGCTGGGCAGCGGCCTCGGCAGCATCGGTCCGTATATGTTCGAGGGATGTGACAGCCTGGCCGGAATCCTCATCCCGGACAGCGTAACAGCCATCGGGAGCGGCGCCTTCTCCGGCTGCTCCGGCCTGGCGGAAATCCGGATTCCGGACGGAATACCGGAAGTACCGGCTTTCATGTTCCGAAATTGTACCGCGCTGGAAACCGTTCATCTTCCGGACAGCATTACCCGGATCGGGCCTTTTGCCTTCGCGGACTGCGCCGCCCTGAATGAAATCCATATTCCGGACCGCGTCACAGAAATACAGGACAATGCGTTTTCCGGATGCAAAAACCTGGCGATACTCAAGCTGCCGGATAGCCTGACAAAGATCGGATATTCCGCCTTCGAAAAATGCTCCATTCTGAATGAAATCCATGTTCCGGATGGCGTCACAGAGATATCCGGCAAGGCGTTCTCCGGCTGCAGCAGCCTGGCGCTGGTTGACCTGCCCGGAGGCCTGGCAAAGCTTGGCCCGTCCGCGTTCGCCTACTGCGAAAAGCTGGCCCGGATCACGCTCCCGGATTCGCTTTCCCGGATTGCAGAACGGACGTTCTCCTGGAGCGGCCTGGTTGAAATCGCCATTCCGGACGGCGTCACAGCGATCGGCGATCTTGCGTTTTACTGTTGCCCGGCGTTGGAGCGGGTCAGCATCCCCGACAGCGTCACCGAACTGGGCAGTTGTCCCTTCTCCTCCTGCCTCGCGCTGAAGGAGATCGTCCTGTCCGATGAACATCCGGCATTCCGGCTCGCGGACGGCGCGCTGTTTTCCCGGGACGGGAGGACGCTCTTCTTCTGCCTGGGCGGACCGCGCGTTTCCGGATATGAAATTCCGGAAGGAACGGAAACCATCGGCAGCTATGCTTTCTGCGACGCGTATGATCTGACCGCCGTTACCATTCCGGACAGCGTCACGGAAATCGGTCCCGCCGCGTTTGCCAGCTGCTGTCAGCTGGCTGAAATCCGGATTCCCGGCTCCGTACAAAAAATCGGGGAATGCGCCTTTGAAAGCTGTGATTCCCTGGCGTCTGTCACTCTCGGTGACGGTGTGTCCGAAATCGGGGATAAAGCCTTCTACCGGTGCGGGAAGTTGACGGAAATCACCATCCCCGGCAGCGTTCTCCGCGTCGGCCGCATCGCTTTTTCCGGCAGCGGCCTGACTGCCGTCACCCTCCGGGACGGCGTCGGGGAGATCGCGGAAAACGCGTTCTATGATTGTGAAAAGCTGGGCGCTGTAACCATCGAAGGCACGGAAACAGCCATTGGAGAAAGAAATTTTCTCCTCATGAATAAGAAGCAGATGCGCAGCAGGACACGAAACCCGGATCAGATGTTCGTTTCCTGCGGCGCGACGGTCACGCTCCCCCGCGGTTCCAAAGCGGAGCAATACTGCATGGATAACGGTATTGCGTATGAATACGCGGACTGAAAACAGGGACTTGTAAAAGACGAAGCGATTTGCCGGCCGGAGAACACTTTTTCAAAAAAACTGCGGGATATCCCGGCGGAAAGGACTTGTTGCCATGGTTTCTTTTGAGAGCGACTATATTGCCGGAGCGCATCCGGAGGTGCTGAAAAAGCTGGCGGAAACGAACCTGGAGCCCTTGTCCGGTTACGGTTCCGACCTGTACTGTGAAAGCGCCCGGGAGAAAATCCGGAAAGAACTCGGCCTCCCGGAAGCGGACGTCGTCTTCCTGGCCGGCGGCACCCAGACCAACGCAGTCGTCATTTCCACGATGCTGGCCGACTATGAAGGCGTCGTGGCCGCGAAAACCGGACATATCAGCTCCCATGAAGCCGGCGCGATAGAGTATACCGGCCATGAAGTGCTGGAGCTTCCCCAGTCGGAGGGAAAAATCGATCCTTCCGTGCTGGAGGCGTTCCTCGCGGCTTTTTACGCCGATGAGAACCACGAGCATATGACCTTCCCGGGCATGGTCTATATCTCCCATCCGACGGAATACGGCACGCTGTATTCCAAAGCGGAACTCACCCGGATCTCCGGAATCTGCCGGCAGTACCGGATTCCGCTGTTCCTGGACGGCGCGCGCCTGGGATATGCCCTCATGAGCCGGGAAACGGACGTTTCCCTTCAGGATATCGCCGGACTGTGCGACGTGTTTTATATCGGCGGTACCAAGGTCGGCGCCCTGTGCGGGGAAGCCGTCGTCTTCACAAAGCAGAACATGCCGAAGCATTTCATGACCTCCGTGAAAAAGCGCGGCGCCCTGCTGGCGAAGGGCCGCCTCCTCGGCGTGCAGTTTGACGCGCTGTTCACAGACGGCCTGTATTACCGGATCGGCCGGTATGCCATCGATATGGCGGAAAAGATGAAATCCATCCTTTCCGCCCACGGCATCCCCTTCTATATCCAGTCTCCGACCAACCAGCAGTTTGTCGTCCTGGAGAACAGCCGGCTGGAAACCTTCGGCCGCCGGATTGCTTACAGCTTCTGGGAAAAGGCGGACGAGGCCCATACGGTGATCCGCCTCGCCACCTCCTGGTCCACCACGGACGAGGACCTGAAAGCGCTGGATCTGGCGCTGGCGTAATCCCGCCAGTTTATGGTATAATCCTGTCAGCGGAAGAAAACAACATATGGAAACCGATTGGGAGGCATGATCGTATGAAAGGCGGAAATCTCAGCATCTCCGGAAAAACCCGTTTCATCAGGATCGGCTGTGTCCTGCTGCTCCTGTGCTTGGCGCTGTCCGGCTGCGGGCAGCCCGCGGAGGAAAAGGCCGAAGAAGCGGCCACCGATACCGCCGTCGCCGTTTCCCCGGAACCTACACCGGAACCGCCCGAAAAGGCGGAACTGCTGCACGTCTGTGATGAATCCTCCGGAGAATACTGCCTCGCGGCCAGTGCGGACGGAACGCGCTTCCTGGTCTGCAAACCCGTCAACGCCAAATGGGGATTCGATTTGTGGGTTCAGAACGACGACGGCGGCGATCGGCAGGATCTGTACCTGGCCGGGATCACTGAAGAGGAAGCGGAAAACGATATCCGCGTTTTGGGAGTTCCTACCGACTTCATCATCAAATGGGAAAAAGACAAAATCCAAAGGTGGATTGACGAACAAAAAGAACAATACGGCTCCTACGCGGGTGCGCTGGTCCATCTCATATGGCGTAACCTCCGGCCTGACTGCGTCGAGGTTGCCGGGGATCTCGCGCTGCTGGTCGATTCCAACAGCGGGGCTACTGCCCGGATCAATCTGCGGACCGGTGAAACCGTTTTCCCGGGCTACGGCACTCCCATGATCGCCGGGGACGGAACGATCCTGTGCGTCAACCCTTACGCCCGTTCTTTCGATGAAGCGGATGCTTTCTGGCTCAGGCCGGACCAGACCGTTCCGGATAAAGCGAAATATCTCCTGCCGGATATCATTCATACATCGCACGGCAGTGTCCTGATGGAAGACCAGACGGTCTGGATGCTGGCACGGGGGAATGTGGAAAAAGTAAAAAAGGACGACCGGACAATCACTTACTGTGACCTATCCGTCGTTCATTGCGACAGCAGCGGAAACGTCCTGCGCCGCGTTACCGGCGGCCGGTTTGATACGTCCCTGTTGCCGTCCTGTATCATATACAGTGAGAAAACCGGCGTCGGCATCGTTTATTCCAACATGTCGATGGGCGGTGATCTGTGGTATTTCGGCCCGGATGACGACACCCTGAAACCATTGGTGCTGCAAAGCATGCTTCCGCCTGCCCTGCGCGTCGGGGAGCGGGAAGAGGTGATGGATGAGTCCGGCCGTCCGACGGACGCATCCCGGCCGCTGTATGTATGCGGCTTGTCCGAAGGCGGCACAAAACTGCTGGTCCAGGATTTTGAAACCCGTTACCTGCTTTCCCTGGACCTCCGCACCCTGCAGGCGGATATCCTGATGACCGCTGAAGAAATCCGGACTTTTGAGGGGGAAAATTCGGATGGACGTTATATTCTGATGTACTACAGCGGCTGGAACGGCCGCCTGGTCATCAGCTGCGGCAGGGGCCTGCCCGGTTATGCCGTCCGCCTCCCCTTCCGGGAAGCAGACTGATCCTTCCCGGTTTGCCCTTCATGCCATAAGGGACAGGAATAAGACCGGCTTGCAACTCCGTATATACGCAGGCTGTTCGTTCCGCGAGAAAGGATGATCGTATGCATAGTGGAAACCGCAACTCCTCCGGAAAAGCCCGTTTCATCAGGATCGGCTGTGTCCTGCTGCTCCTGTGCCTGGCGCTGTCCGGCTGCGGGCAGCCCGCGGAAGAAAAAGCGGAAGACACAGCCGCCCCGGTCGTTTCCGGGCAGGAGCCGGAACCCGCATCCGAACCGGCCCCGGAACCCACCGGCGAACCGGTGCCGGAACCGACGGCCTGGGATACGGCCTTTGAAACCGGAAACGGATACCTGGAAGAGTTTTCCCTGCTTCCGGAAAACCTGACCGAATACACCATCGGTTTGATGCCCGGGGAAGAAAGCCAGCTCGGGATTGCCGGGGATCCGGTCCGGACGGATGAAAATGGCATCCGCTACTACGCCGTCACGGAGGAACTGGCGCAGGGAATCGTCCAGCTTCGTCCCGTTCCGCAGTCGGTCGGCCCGGACGGTACGGTCCTCTGGTTCATAAGCAACCGGGAAGGTTCGCGCGGCATGTTCATCCAGCGGGATCAGACGTTCCTGTCCGTTCACGTCAGCAAAAACCGCGGGGGTGCCGTTGCGGATGAAGACGAGTACACATTTATGCAGAGAATGTCTTCCGTCTACTGCGATACCTTCGAATGGTCCGCGGACGGACGCTATGTATTTTATAACAACTGGAACCGCTGGCATAATTTTGCCTATGACCGGATGATGCTTCCGTTCCTTCTGGACGCCCATACGGGGGAGGTTTTCCTGCTCTTCTCCCTGCCGGGCCTGAATCAGATACCGAATTGGCAGAATATCAGGGTAAACGGCAAGGATGCCAGTCTTTTGATGGCGGCCGCGGAAAAGGCCGTGTCCTGCGGTACATGGGACGGCCATTTTTCCCGGGACGGACGGTATCTGTACCTGCTCATGTACGGAGTCCGCCTGCCGGGCTGGGAATCCCCGAAAGCGCTCATGCGGTATGATCTGGAAACGGGGCGGATGGAGCAGTGCTGCTGGCTGCCTGAGAGTGCCGATTCCTTCTGGGTCATGGGAGACAACCGGCTGCTGGTCTGCTGTACCGGCGATACGTGGCAATTCGTTACCGCCGATGATTCCGGCTTCACCGTGACGCCGGCGGAGGGATTCCCCGCCATGGCCTCATATCCTTATCCCTTCCGTAACGGGCTGAATGATTCGGATACGATGCTTATCTGTTCGAACGCGTTTGCCTTTATCAGCGATCAGGCCGAAAGCGTCGATGAATGGTTTGTAATGGAAAGCCCGGAGGAAGGGATTCGGAAAATCACCACGCGGGAACTGATTGAGCCGGGCCGCGCATATTATTATTTTGACAGTATCGTCCCGGTCCGGAACACGCCTTATGTGATTCTTTACGCTTCGGGATTCAGGCTCGTCGCGGAATCATGGACCCCGATCACTGAACACGAGTACCGGATGCTGCTCCTGGACACAAATACGATGGCCGTTCAGCCGCTGGGATGTGAGTATTATTACACGTTACCGAATACACATAACGGAACGGTTTCCGGGGATCTTTACCTGGGAGAGAACATTACATACCGGCTGAATCCTGACAGGCAGGTACAGGCGGAAGAAACGCAGGCGGAAGAAACAGCGGCAAAAACAAAGTATTGGCTGGAATGCTGGAACGCGCCTGCCGATGAGGTCAGAGAATCCTTCCGGATCCGGAACGCGGATTATTCCTACCAATGCGTCAGCCGGAGTAAATCAGGCCCGCCGGCCCTGAAATACAGGAACAACACCCGCGGCAGGACGGAAGGTTTCAGTTTTGATTCCGATATCCGGGTTTTGGACGATCGTTATCTCCTGGCCGTCCGCCTGCGGATGAACCTTCTGAAGGAGAACGTGCCGAAATATGTGATTCCGCCGGTGCTGACGGAGGAACGCTACGCGGAAGTGATCGAAAAGAACAACATCGACGCGACAAGGAAAGAGACCGTTTCCGGGGAAGAAACCCTTCCCAATGGAAAGAAAATCCGGACAACGCAAACCGTCGACGTCAGCATGTATGAAAAAGTCAGCCCGGAGGACCTGCCGGAACGTCCGGACGCGGAGACGCTGGCCCTCAGGTACCCGTCCATTACGGAGCGGCCGCTGTATATCCTGACGGATGACGTCACGCCGGAGGATAAACAAGCGCTTGAAAAAAGAATGAAAGGAATCTATACCCTGGAAGACTACTGGCAGGATTTTGAACTGACAAGCGGCTCCCGCTGGTCAGATGCTACTTCCCCGCTCACTTACGTCATTCATTCCGACAATCCCGATATTCAATGGATCCAGGGACCGGCCATCGCGCTGTGTACGCTGAGCGACCGGCTGGGCAGCGCGGTATACAAACGCTACGCGTCCGCCGATCCGAAACCGGAATCGGTGGAAAGCCTGGCGCTGGACGGCCGCTATGAGGTGATCGATATTCCCTGGCAGGTATCGCTCGAATCCGTTCAGGAGGAAGGCGACGAACTGACGGTCGTCTTCTCGGTGGTGCCGGAAGACGAATATGGCATGTTCCCCGTTGGGAATGAAACCGGAACCGCGGAATCCGAATGAAGCGGCTCCCATGACGAAATATAAAAGGCGATTAAGCGCTTGACTTAGAGTAAACTTTAAGAATTACACTTCTCCCGATAAACTGATCATCCTGATCGGAGGATAAGCAAGATGGAAACGCCGCTTTCTGTTTTCCGTGTCAACCAGGCCGGATACGCCGCCGGGCAGCCGGTGACGGTCGCCTTCGTGACCGGCGAACCCGTATCCCTCTCGGACGCGGAAGGAAATGTCATCCGCGTTTTTGAATCCCGTACCGCGCCGGTCGACGCGGCGTCCGGGGAACCGGTCACCCTGGTAAACCTGGGGCCGCTGCCCGAAGGTGAGTATACGCTGCGGTGTTCCGGCGGGGAACGGCGGTTTACCGTTATGCCGCGGGCCTGGCAGCCTGTCACCGACGCGCTGGTTAAAGGCCTGTATTATCAGCGGTGCGGGTGTGAGCTCCGCCGGGAGCATGCCGGCGTATACGCCCGTCCCGCCTGCCACACGGCGCCTGCCATCGACTGGGAGGACCGGAGCGTCCGGAAAAAGGTAACCGGCGGCTGGCATGACGCCGGGGATTACGGCAAATATACCGGCCCCGGGGCCGTCGCGGCAGCCCATCTGCTGCTGGCGTGGAAGCTGTTCCCGTCCGGCTGTTCCGATGACCTGAATATTCCGGAAACCGGCAGCGGTATGCCGGATATCCTGAGCGAAGCGCTGTATGAAATCGAGTGGCTGCTGCAGATGCAGCGTTCCGACGGCGCCTTCCACCATAAGCTGACGAAGGACCATTTCGCGCCGTTCATTATGCCGCAGGACGACCTGGATCCGGAATACCTGATCCCCGTGTCCCATTGCGCCACCGCGGCCGCCTGCGCCTGCCTCGCGCTGGCCGCCCGGGTGTACCGGCCGTTCCGCGCCGCGGCCGCGAACCGGATGCTCACGGCCGCCCTGAAGGCCTGGGACTGGCTGGAAGCGCATCCGGACTTTGTGCCTTACCGGAATCCGGAAGGGGTCCGCACCGGATGGTACGGGGACAACAGCGACGCGGACGAACGATTCTGGGCCGCCTGCGAACTGCTGGCCGCCACGGGAGAGGAACGGTTCCGGTCCGCAGCGGAGAAACTGTTCGGCGGCGGCCTGCTGCTGACGGAGTTCGGCTGGGTCAACGTCGCCGGCCTCGGCGCGGTCTGCTGCCTGTTTGACCTGAAGGAGAAGGCCGGGGACGTCCTGTATTCCGGCGTCAAGGATACCTTCCTGGCGCAGAGCGAATGGGCGCTGGCGCTGTCTGCGCAGTCCGGTTACGGCACGTCGCTTTCCCCGGAGCACTATACCTGGGGCAGCATCCTGCCGATTATGAACCACGCGATTTCCATGATCCTGAACGCTGAACTGACCGGCCGGGAAGACATGCGCTCCGCCGCGCTGCTGCAGTGGCACTACGCCCTGGGCATGAACGCGCTGGACCTGTGTTTTGTCACCGGCTTCGGTGAGCGCTCCGTGATGCATCCCCACCACCGGCCCTCCGGTGCGGACGGGATTGACGCCCCGGTCCCGGGCCTGATCTCTGGCGGACCCAATCGGTCCTTCCCCTATCCTTCCACCCGGGAAAGGCTGGGGCCGGACACGCCCCCGGCCAAATGTTACCTGGATGAAACGCCCTCCGCCGACACCAACGAAATCGCGATTTACTGGAATTCGCCATCCGTCCTCGTCGGCGCGTATTTCAGCGGAAAGTCCCGGAATTCCTGAACGGAATCCGGGACTTTCCGGTTGATATGCCTGTCTGTTTTCAGAATGGTTTATACGTTTTCCCTGCGGTAGCAGATCACATGGTCGTCCTGCCCGTAATGCCTGCCCGCCTCGCACCGGAAACGATGCTGCAGGTCCGTGCCGCCGAACCACCGGTACGGCTCGTCCTGTTCCGTTTTTCCCTCGCAGATTTCCGCCACCCCGTTCCGCATGCAGCGCAGCAGGGAAATATCATCCTCATCCCGGGCATGCCCGTGCAGGATGATATCCGCCTTTTCCTCCAGGAACATGACCCTGTCCAGCTCCTCCAGGTATGCGCGCATCGGCAGGCAGCCGTCCAGCTGCATCCACAGGTGGTGGTTCACGCTGTCGCCGGTGAACAGGATCCGGTCCTCCCGGAGCAACAGCAGGATGCCGCCGGGCGTATGCCCCGGCAGCGCGAAAACTTCCAGCGTCCTGCCGCCCAGGTCGATCACGTCTCCCGGGCGGATGTCCCGGAAGGGCGGAAAGGTCAGGCCGTTTTCCTCCAGCAGTTTCAGGAATTCCGGGCTTTCGGTGAACATCCGGGCCAGTTCCCGGTCCGCCGGATGGATATACGCTTCCCGGAAGTATACGTTGCCGAAGATATGGTCCGGATGGCCGTGGGTATTCACCACGGTCACAGGCTTGTCCGTCATCTTCCGCACCGCTTCGCCCAGGTCGTTGTATCCGTTCATGGTGTCGATCACGCATGCCCGGTCGTTTCCGACCACCAGGTAGCCGGTCGCCTCGTGCCCCTCGTCCATCAGGAAAATGCCCGGGCGTACTTCCCTGATCATCAGTTCTTTTTCTTCCATACCAGCTTCTCTCCTCCCCTGTGAACCGTTACCGCGGTCCTGTTTCGCCGTTCCCTGCCGCGTCCTTTCCCTTCAGGCGCTGTTTGTTCGCGTACATATCCATGTCCGCGCGCCTGAAAACCGAAGCGACGCTCGTATCGTCCTCGAACCTGGCCATACCGCACGCGACCACGATCCCGCCGCTGCGGACGCTTTCAAGGTTGTGTTCTTCAATCGTTTGGATCAGTTCCTCGATATGCTCATAATCATGCCCCTGCGCGATCACCGCGAACTCATCTCCGCCGACGCGGAAAACGGGGCTGTGTTTGAACGTATGGCAGACGATCCGGCAGGCGTCGCGCAGGTACTGGTCCCCCGCCTGGTGGCCGGACGTATCGTTCACCTTCTTCAGGTCGTTCACGTCCAGGACGATGACGGCGAACGCCGGCTGGATCTGCTCCTCGATCCGCTGATCCAGGACCGTTTCCGCTTCCAGGTAGGCGAATTTGTTTTTTACGCCTGTCAGCGCGTCGATCATCGCTTTCTTCTGGGCAATTGCGAGGCGCCTTTCATATTCCTGTTCCTGTTTCACCTGCGCGTCAACGTCGTTGATACCGACAATCAGCCGGCGGCCTTCCGCCTCTTCCACCATGGCGCACTGGAGCCGGATATAAACCGGCGTTTCCCGGACCATCAGACGGTATGTCAGCACGAACAATCCGGTGCGTTCAATCTCAGCAAGCACGTTTTCCCGGGTGAAGGCATGCATAAACCGGTCCAGGTCCTCCGGATATACCAGGCTGCGGCTCATTTCCCTTGTCACATTGAAGAAGTCCGTGCCTTGTTCCGGCAGTCCCAGGCTCCTGAAGCCCTCACTCGCGCTGTATTCGTGGTAGTCCTCCGTTTCCGGATCCACCACATGGATGGATAAGTATTCGCCGCTCAGTGCGCTGATGCGGGCATAGGCGATATGTTCTTCCAGCGCACGCTCCTCCGCCAGGCGCTGTTCCGTAATCCGTTCGGCCTCCTGCAGCCTGGCCCGGTAATCTTCCTTCTCGTCCCCGATGACAGAAGCCCGCAGCAGGCATGTGCCCAGCAGGTAGGCAATCGCGTACAGGGGAAGATAGGGATACCACAGCTGCGCGGTCAGGAAGACTGCCATGAAAATGCCGAACAGTGCCAGCGTACGGTATCTTTTTCCCTTTTCCGCCGCGTGACGTTTCCGGACGATCGATAC
>JAEEGL016101917.1_pt1 | contig 15789 bp, 14 predicted proteins | sample 9134231 | NCBI WGS metagenome assembly JAEEGL01 (sample SAMN16246548, study PRJNA631951) | gut metagenome | biome: gut microbiome; feature: rumen; material: fiber-attached | host: Bos | place: Iran: Karaj | collected 2018-10
TCCCAGCGTTCATGGTGATAGTGCGCAACATTTTCGGCGATGACCTTGAAAGATTCATCATCCGTGTTTTGCAGTATCTCGTGAATAACGCGTGCACCCTCGGCTGCGTGCTGCTTCATCTTTTCATATTCCTCATCGGTGAATCTTCCGGGCTTTCTGAGCACCGCGTCATCGACTGCTATCTTGCCGAGATCGTGCATAGGTGCTGCTTTTACCACATCACGACAGAATTCGTCGGACAAAGAAAGCTTTCCCTCTTTTTTGATCTCATCGATCAGTATGCGCACGCCTTCACTGGTTCGTCTGATATGTCCTCCGGTGGAGTTGTCACGGCTCTCGACCATGGCCGCAAGGCTCATGATAAGGTTATCGTGCATCTCCACGATGCTCTTTGTTTTGCGGTCCACCTCGGACTGAAGGTCTTCGTTGTAGGAGTCCAGCAGACGGATATATTTTTTGTTTGCGGTGTCGTCCGTGAAGGTCACGATATATCCGCACTTGCGATTGCCGCTGTACATGTCGCTGACACTCACGTTGTAGATCAGCTCATCTTCCGGATCATCCGATCTGTGCAAAGCAAACACAAAAGAATTGTCTTTCGGATCATTCTTATAACTCTCCAGGAAATGCCTTACCTTTCGTTCTGCCGGTCTGTAGCCGAACACGTTGTCCACAGCCAGATCATTTAACTCAGGTATGATAAAACGCGCTGTCTCGTTGCTGCCGAGATATCTGTTTTTAAGGTCAAAAGATATATAACCTATGGCCTGATCCCTCATCATGGAATCTATCGCAGTATCACCCACATCATAAAGACTCATGCGGTTTGCTATGATGATAAAAACGACCTGTGCCAAAAGATAACCGATCGGCACCAATTCTATTACATAACCGCCGACTCTGACGCCAAAGTAACATGCAACACAGATGATCACAGGCAGGACTAAAAGCGCCAGGATACTCCTGGGAATCTGTTTTTTTCTGCGCCACGAATACGCTATCGCTGTAAGATCCGCTATGAAAAACACGATAACAACTATGCGAAAAACAGTATGCATCCAGCCGTATTCTCTGCCCAGATTAGATACACCGTTTATCTTTTCCAGGTATACCGCCGTGTAAAATGACGTTGTGTTCTCCACAAACATTATGTTTGCGTATATGATGGAACATATTGTAAACAAAGAAATACGCACCCATCTGTTGATCTCGATCTGACACATACTGAAGATGGTTAACAGCATGAAATAACTCAGGAAACATCCGCCGATATAAATAACCTTCTGACATATCAGGATCTCGGAAAGGCTTTCCGCCATGTAGTAACGGATATAACCCATGCATGTTATCGGGATCAGCGTAAATACAACGTTAATGTTCACGTCAAAACGCTTGTTCCATATGAAAAGATATATTCCGGAGCATATCAGCGATAACGCAAATACTCCTATATATACTAATGTAAGCAAATCAAATCTCCTCCTTGATCAGGTAGATTATACACGATTTGTCTGTCAATGAAAAGAATATTAAACTTCAATATATCAACATATCAGCCTTTTATCCTGATATTTACATCACCGGTCGAAGTGGTTATATTGCATTTTCCGTCACCGCCGTTACCCGGTACATTCACATCGCCTGTATCAGACTTTGTTTCGAATTCCTTGCCTGAAATAAGAGTTCCGCTCACATCGCCCGTGTCAGACTTAACATAAAGGTTTGCCGCATCACAACCGTCAAAGCTGATCTCGCCCGTGTCTGTTTCTATGTTGAAATCTCCCTCTGCGACAACACCGGTCAGACCGATATCACCGGTATCGGTTTCTATCTTAAGGTCTTTTAATGATATCTCATTTAAGTTTATATCACCGGTGTCGGAATCGATATTTACGCTTCCGCTTTCAATTTTTGCCAGATTCATATCGCCTGTATCTGTGGAAATATCCAGATCTCCCGCATAGATCTCGCCAAATTTTATATCGCCCGTATCGGTTCTTAATGAGACCGAATCGAAAGTATCCGCTGTAAGATATACCGTGATCTTCGGATCTTCTGTATAAATACCAAATTTTATAACATTTTTACTCGGTTTTACCTTTATCACAAGTTTACCGGACTCTACTTTAACATCGTGCTGCTGATATTCATACTCATAACACTCAACACGGCACTTTCCGTCACCTGCCTTTTCGAAAACAACATCCGCAGTGTCAACATCAATATCGATCCTGTTAAAACTATCCTCTAAAACAAACGTATTGGTAACCATATTCTCGTGATCAAAGCGCATATCGAAATTATTGGAAGCAAATGCAATTCCGCACATCGTAAGACCACCTATCAATAATAATACCGCTACCGCGATCAGAATTCTACGAGTTTTCATGACTATTTCCCTCCGTATCAGATTTATCTTTGCCAACAAACCACGATTTTACCCACAAAACAAGTTTTTCCGAAAGAGCAACAATGCCTTTCGAAATACCGATATTGATGTAAAACATCAGTATTGTAAGACCTATCAGCACCATTCCGCCTCCCAGCAAGAACAGCGCTTCCAAAGTTTTCCCCGTCCAGAAAAACCAAATTGCGCATGGTATTGATACTATTGCTCCCACCGCAAATGTGATGTTCACAGCAAACACGGTTATCAGTATGCACCAGATGCTGATGTAGATAGAAAACAGTACGCTGACTCCGGCTATCAGTAACGGTATCCAGAGCGGTGCTCCTATTATCAGCAGTATGATCTCCCATGCAGCAGGAGTTCTCTTCGGCTTTACTTTTTTCGCAACAAACTTGACTAACGGTGTTTCCGACATTATCTGTTCCGCTATCTTGTCCACCGAACCGACGGCTTTGACCGCTTCCTCCTCGGACATGCCTTCCTCCATGCGGTCATCGATCATCTCTTCATAAAACGCCAGGCGCTCGTCTATCTCACTGGGAGAAAGAAAGGAAAGCCTACTCCTGAGTGTTTTCAAAAACAATTCTTTATTCATCTTTACCCTCCTCTCTGGTTATGAACTGATAAATCGAAAGAATCTCCTTAAAGTCTTCTCTGAATTCATCAATCCGCGATAATCCCTTATCCGTGATGTGGTAGTATTTCCTGAGCCTGCCGTTTAGTTCAACGCTCTTTACCGTCAGCATGTTTGCCGTCTCGAGTCGTTTCAGGATCGTATATAAAGTTGACTCTGACAGCTCCAGGTAAGGTTTCATGTCTTTGATGATCTTGTAACCATATGAATCCTCGCCCTTGATCGCCGCCAGGACACACACATCTAAAAGTCCGCGTTTGAGCTGAATATCCATGCTTTACCTCCTTTCATTAATGCCTCCTTAAGTATAATGTCTCTCATAGCGCTATACATCTCTTTATGTTATACATCTTTTTATGGTGTACTCCCTCTGATGTGGTACATCATATCACGAGGTATGTCGTATGTCAAGGTATATTTTAAATATTTTTTTAACCTTTAAAATGCAAGCACCGTGCGGGTTTTTAACCCACACGGTGCTGTATCTGTACAGTTATCTTTATTTTGCGAAAATGATCTTCTTCGAGTAGATGCATACTTTATCTCTAAGTTTCCTGTCTTTTTTGAGTTTATTTCTGAGCGCCTTGTTTTTGACTACTATCTTTTTAAGTGCATCACAGCTGATAAAGGCTTTCTTGCCGATCTTTTTAACTGTGGCGGGAAGTTTTATGCTCTCGAGACGTCCCATGTTATAGAAGGCCTTTGCTGCCACTTTACCAACAGTGTATTTTTTGCCTCTGATCTCAACCTTAGCAGGAACCACCACATCCTTAGGTGTTTTTCCTGTGTAATCATAAACCGCAAGGTAGGGCTTATCGTTTTTGTAGTAGGAAAGATAAATGAGTTCTCCGTCATCCACAACAGCATTTTCCGCTATCTCCGAATTTTCCTCAACACCCTCAGGGATGCTGACGTTCTGCGTTGGATAGTAGAATCTGTGATCGGTACTGTGCTCAAAAACCGGTTTTGTGGAAACTCGTCCCACCGAATATAAAAGTCCGTCTGCTCCAATAGCGTACTCATCCTTGAGGATAATAACTTCATTTCCAGATTCCGGTTCATAAGCCAGGCTTCCTTCTTTCGCCACTGTTTCGGTTGATGCCGCATCCGACAGCACCAGGTACTTAGCCGTACTGTCAATGGGAGCAAAACGATCATCCAGCTCTTTTGAAACGGAGATAACATCGCATTCCACCGTGGTCCCGTCGGGGATCTCCACATTCCGCTTGCCCTCATATGCATAATCACCGTTGGGCAAATAATCAAGGTAGAAGTCAAGAGAAAGATACTCGTACATTGAGTCTTCCATATTTCCAAAAGCGAATCTGTACTCGCCTTTACCGCCATCTTTGTAATATACTCCTGCCGCATTATCGTAGTAATTTTCGAAGCGGTAGAGCTCCTTATCCGTACTGTCCTCCACATGAGTCATTACCTCATGCAATATATTCCCATCGTAATGAACGTCCTCATATATGACAACTGTTTTGTCAAGTGAGCATCCGATAATAGCTTTGCATCCCAATTGTTTTTGGGACGCGCTCTTCTCAATGGCATCGGCAACACGCTGTTTTAATGCATCCGATTCCGTTGTAGCAACAGCATCGGCAGCGCCCTCCGCCGCAAATGATCTCGCCGGCAGACCCGTTACAAAAACCGCTGCTGCCGTAAGTCCAGCGATAAATCCAAGCATTTTCTTTTTCATGTTCATGTATCTCCTTGTTTGATTTTTTCATAAAAAGCCCCTTGAGCATCCACATTCGGTCTGCTCAAAGGGCATTTTCATCAGTAGATCTTATCTATATCTCCGGTTATCCCATACTTCTGCTTGAAATCATACAGATCGTTATCGTTTCTGATGAACATGACTTCTTCAAAGGCTTTTGTATGTATGTTCTGAAATCCCGCTACCTTCTCACCGTTACAGATACTGCATTTCAGAACCGGTCTTAAGTTTTCCGTGTCATACGTGAGAGGCTCCGGTTTCTTTTTTGAAAAAAACATATACACCTCCTGCTGCCCCTGCTCCCGGGCTTTACGTGAACTGTTTTACCGTTTGGATATCATCATGATCCCAGCATCGGATACATGTAATCATCTCTTAGGCTGTAACCGTAACCCTCTGCTGCTGCCCAGCCGCCGCCGTAGGGATTTTCCTGTATACCGAGCCACTCGACATACGGCGAAGTTCCGCGCTTCACATAGTCAAATCGTGGGTCGACGCATGTTCCGTTTAACTCCTCAACAGTGGAATATGCTTTCAGGTGCTGGACCTGCGCGCGGATACCTGTTCTGACATCCGCGAAGAACTCTCCTGCCACGCCGCCACCTACAGCTCCGATACCTGCAAAATTACACTGTTCCGGAGAAACATCTCCTCCAAACTGAAGATATCCGGTCTCCTTGCAGACCTGTCCGAAAACAACCTCCGCTCTGATGCCCTCGGCTTCGGCTTCCTCGTAGACTATCTGACAGAAATCTTCGATAGTGGGTGCACCGTACATATCGTAAACGTCATCCGGATATTTACGGCCGCTGTTGTTGTAGAAACGGACCATCTGTTCCACATTTGTACTTGTATCACCGGCGATCATGTATCCCAAGGTCACGCTCTTTATATTGCTTGCCTCCGACAATGATACCGTTCCATCTGACAATGTGTAATATGACTTTACCTTGTAGTAGAATGTTTCTCCCGTAGAATCACAGCTTGTATCCGTATATGTCATAACGAATGCTCCTGCCGTGGCAGGTACCGTGCCAACTACTTTATAACCGCTGTTTTCGGAAACTGAACGGAGTATCCTGTATCCTGTAGCGCCGTTTACTGTCTCCCACTTAACCTTTACTCCAACGGAGCCCGATGTGGACATCTTAACGCTCTTGAGCAAGGGTGATTCGGCATTGCTTATAGACATGGTATCCGAATAATCACCTGCACCGGTTACGGGCTTTTCACCCTCACCGCTCTGTACTGCTCTGACCGTGTAATAATACGTGCCGCCGTACTCAACATTCCTGTCGATGTAATAACGCTTTCCTACCGAAACATCCTCGGTATATACCAAAGACATGTCTCCTATCTCCGAGGTCGCCCTGTACACTTCGTATTTTGCGGCTCCCTCTACAGGTCTCCATGCAAACTTGACATTATCTTTTGATGTATACTTGATAGCCTTGATCTCGGGAATATCGAGACAGGCTGCTTCATACATGGCAGATCTAGAACCGCTGTTGTCCTCGCCTCTTACGTCAAAGCCCGCCGCAACCTTGTAGCTGTATGTCACACCGGGTTCAGCGTCGGTGTCCTTGTAGAATGTCTTGTTTACATATTCATCCAGAAGCTCGTATTCTCCGCCGTCTTCGGATCTGAAAATATTATACCACTGAGCACCCTCTACCGGAGTCCAGCTTACTTTCATGAAGCCTTCCTCACCGTTCTGCTTGATAGAAGTAATGGTGGTCTTTCCGATGGTGTAGCCGTATCTCGGTTTTGAATACTGGCTGTAGATCTTATAGCCGTCTATCTTTTTGTATGAGCAAACCCTGTAGTAATACTTCTTGCCATTGGTGGCTACTATATCCTCCATATAAGTTTCCTTGGTTCCGCCAAGTTTTTCGTAGCCGCTTGTTTTGCTTTCCGAACGGTAAACCACATAACCTGTGGCTCCCTCTATCTCATCCCAGCTCACCGTTATGGTGTCGGATTCGTCTGAATAAACCGATATTACAGGTATCGCCGCCTCGTCCACCTGTGAATCGAGATACTCTACAATACCGTCGGAATCGGCCTTTGCCAAAGCTTTGAGCCCTGAGTCCGAAGACAGTATACTCGCATCCGACGAATTGGAAACAAACGCATGCTCGACAATAATTCCACAGATACCGTATTTTTTGCTGTCTCTTATGACAGAGTAATAATCGGCTTTTGATCCGTCTTTATACTCGATGGAATCAGCCGTTCTGATCTTTGTTCCTCTGTCATACATGCCGTAAGCCGTGAGTTTGTCCTGAATGGACTGTGCAAGTTCCCCGCCTACAGCCGAAAGATCGCTCTTGTAATTGGTGTTTGGATAATAAACCTCGGAACCGCATGCAGATGAAGATGCAGCCGAGTTGTTATGAATCGAAATAAAGAAATCCGCATTGACGGAATCCGCAAATTTCACTCTGTCTGTAAGTCCCACATAAGTATCGTCATCTCTGGTCATATAGACCGTGATGTTATCGTACTGTGTAAGAAAATCTCTGAGGTACAATGCTATCGAAAGGTTTGCGTCCTTTTCGGTAACACCGTTCCCCGTTGCTCCGTTATCATGTCCTCCGTGTCCCGGATCCAGCACTATGACATAGTCGCCCTGATGCTGAGTGTCCAACGCCGCTCTCGCATCCATGGGAACTGCCATAATGCACATGACCGCCGTCAGCATAAATGCTATAAATCTTTTCATATGTTAACTACCTTTTGATGTTTTTTAGCAGGAAAAAAATATCCTACTTTGTTATAACCGTGCCGGTCTCGCCGTTTCCTATAATGACACGCCTTATGGCGGAATCGCCGATAAACTCGTCAGCTGCTGCAAGTTTGGGCAGGATCGTTCCCTTCTCAAAGCCGCCGTCCGTCACAAGTTTCTTTAACTCTGCCGTAGATATGGTCTCAAGCGCCTTTGCGCTGTCAGTACCGAATCCTTCGTAAACATAATCGGTTCCGGTCAGAATAACAAGTTCTTCCGCATTGACACTGTCTGCCAGCACTGCCGCAGCAAGGTCTTTTTCGATAACAGCGGATGCACCGGTAAGGGCATGTCCCTGTGCGAGCACCGGTATACCGCCACCGCCGCATGCTATTACAACTGTATCTGCCGCAAGTAACGCCTTGATCGCATCTATCTCGATGATCCTCATCGGCTTCGGTGCAGCCACGATCCTTCTGAACCCGCCTTCAACCTCTGTTACATGGTTGCCCTTACGATCCTGAATTACAGCATCGGTCTTATCCAAAAGTCGTCCTATCTTTTTGCTGGGCTCATAAAATGCATCATCATAGGGATCAACCTCGACCTGTGTCAGTATGGTTGCTACCGTCTTCACAATGCCTCTGTCGAGAAGCTCTTCCCTTACTGCATTTTGTATATCGTATCCGATATATCCCTGACTCATAGCCGAGCAAACAGACATCGGTGTATCGGTATATTCGGGATAGAGCCTTGAAAACTCGTTCATGGCTGTATGTATCATACCGATCTGCGGTCCGTTTGAATGAGTGACAACAACAGCTCTGTCCTGCTCCACAAAATCCGCGATGCGTTTTGCCGCAAGTTTAACCGCCTGCTTCTGCTCCGGAAGAGTTGTACCGAGAGCCGCATGTCCCAATGCCAAAACCGTTATCTTTTTCATATGTATATCCTCCAGGATCAATAAACCGTCTTAAGATATTTTTTTGAATATTTAATATACTTTTCAGAGTATTCCGTCTTGTTCCAGCTGTGGGTTTTTGCCACTTTGCCTTCATCAGTCATCAGGTACTCTGTCAGGATGTTACTGCCTCTGTCCGGTGTTGGATCATCCCAGGTAGCGTCCACATATTTCAGCCCGCCGCACTTGATGTAATTCCATGCATGTTTCTCATCTGTCTCACTGATAACGCCTGCCACACCGATGGAATATATGCCGCACTTGGCCAGCAGCAGATTCATGGCTCCGGTATATCCCTGACATACCGCCTCGCCCTCTATCAGACATCCGTATGCGGTATATGCGGTCTCATCGGCATCCTCATCAAAAATGCAATTCTCCACAACATACCTGTGAAGAGCCGTAACCTTTTCGCTGTTACTCATACCCGTAGAAATCACTTCAGATATTATGGAATCGGCCTTTTTGTCGGTGGTCTTCATCATGCTGCTTATCTGCCCGGCGGTAAATGCCTCGGAAGGCTTAAAGCCGCAGAATATCTTGCCCGAAAGAGACTTGTATTTTGTTGCATAAACCGAATAGTTGTATTCCGGATGCTGCTTTAACACCAGAAACATAGTGTCATAGCAGCCTTCATCGCCTGTATAAAAACGTTTTGTGAAATCACCCTCATACAGCGCCTTTAAACAAGCCATGTATAATTTTTTCTCCGAATTGAAAGTTGTGATCTTCACAAAATTCGAAGGGGTCACCGGTATCTTGTATGTATATTTCCCGGTCTGGGTGATGGTGGTCAGCGAAACCTTATCATAATATATCTTGCCGTTGGCAATGGCAGCCTCATCGAAAGCCGCTGTCAGATCCTCGGGACTCATCTTGAAATTTGTTACAACCACAAGTTCAGACGTTCCCTTGACAGACAGCTGCTCCGTGAGCTCCTTGCGCACACTGTCTTTGCTGCCGCACACGGTTTCCGCAAAAACCGGATCCGAAAACATCAGACCGCAAAAGACAGACACACACAATATAAGCAGATATCTGCTCAGTTTTTTCATATGTATCACTCCATTCTGCCATGGCAGGACTTATATTTCTTGCCTGAACCGCAGGGACACGGATCGTTGGGATAAACCTTCTTTTCAACACGCTTTTTGGGCGCGTTTGCTGCAGTCTCATCCCTGTTGGTAGCCAATGGCTTAGCCACCTGCTCTCTCTCCACCTTCTGCTCGACTCTGACGTGGAACAGAAGTTTTATGGTCTCTTCGGTGATGCTGACAGTCATGATATCAAACATGTCAAAGCCCTGAAGTTTGTACTCTACCAGCGGATCTCTCTGGCCGTAAGCCTGAAGGCCGATACCCTGACGGAGCTGATCCATGTCATCGATATGGTTCATCCAGTGTCTGTCGATAGTCTTTAACAGAAGCACGCGCTCTACTTCACGCATTGCCTCAGGCTCCGGGAACTCCGCTTCTTTCTGCTCGTAAAGCTTTCCTGCAAGTTCCTTGAAATCCTGTTTTACTGCTTTTGCATTCTTGTATTCTTTTATTTTGTCTTCCGTGAGCGGATCAAGAGGTATGATCGGCAGCAGGAGCGAATTGAACTCTGCAACATCCCAGTCATCTCTCGGAACGTCATCAGAAAAACATGTATCAACACATCTGTCAACGACATCGCTCATCATCTTGAATACGGAATCCCTCATGGATTCGCCGTTCAATACCTTTAAGCGCTCCTCGTATATGATCTCTCTCTGGTCATTCATGACCTGATCGTAATCCAAGAGGTTCTTTCTGATACCAAAGTTGTTGCTCTCTATCTTTTTCTGGGCATTCTCAATGGACTTTGACAGCATCTTGTGCTGGATCTCCTCGCCTTCCGGCACACCCAGCGAGTTGAACACGTTTATCAGACGCTCCGAACCGAAGAGTCTCATAAGATTGTCTTCCAGAGAAATATAAAACTTCGACTCACCGACATCGCCCTGACGGCCTGCACGACCGCGGAGCTGGTTGTCGATACGGCGTGACTCGTGACGCTCCGTGCCTATGATCTTAAGACCGCCTGCCTCTAACGCCTCAGCGTCAAGCTTGATATCGGTACCACGGCCTGCCATGTTGGTGGCGATGGTTACGGTACCTGCCTCACCTGCATGGGCAACGATCTCTGCCTCTTTTTCGTGGAACTTCGCATTCAGAACCTGATGCGGGATACCGCGGCGGTTCAACATCTTACTGACAAGTTCACTGGTGTCGATGGTAATGGTACCTACCAGAACCGGCTGTCTCTTTTTGTAAGATGCCTCAACTTCATCAACCACTGCCTTGAACTTTTCGGCCTGTGTCTTAAATACGGCATCCTCGTGATCGATACGCTGGATCGGCTTGTTGGTGGGTATTACCACAACGTCCATGCCGTAGATATCTCTGAACTCCTGCTCCTCTGTCTGGGCAGTACCGGTCATGCCGGCTTTCTTGTCAAACTTGTTAAAGAAGTTCTGGAATGTGATGGTTGCAAGAGTCTTTGATTCGCGCTTAACCTTCACATGCTCCTTTGCCTCGATAGCCTGATGAAGACCGTCGGAATAACGGCGTCCGGGCATGATACGTCCGGTAAACTCATCTACGATCAGAACCTCATCATCTTTTACAACGTAATCTTTATCTCTCTCCATAAGGTTGTGGGCGCGGAGAGCCAGTATGATATTGTGCTGGATCTCAACGTTCTCCGGATCGGCAAGGTTTTCGATCTTGAAGAACTGCTCTACCTTCTTAACACCGTCCGCAGTCAGGTTAACAACCTTATCTTTTTCGTTTACTATGAAATCACCGTCCTCCTCAAGCTCGATACCCATGATGGCGTCGATCTTTGAGTACTCGCCGTCGCCCTTGCCTCTCTTCATCTGACGGGCCAGAATATCGCAGGCCTCGTAAAGTCTTGTGGATTTACCGGAACTTCCGGATATGATAAGAGGAGTTCTGGCCTCGTCGATGAGCACCGAGTCCACCTCATCCACGATAGCATAATGCAGGCCTCTCAAAACAAGCTGCTCTTTATAGATTACCATGTTGTCTCTCAGGTAATCGAAACCGAGCTCATTGTTGGTCACGTATGTGATATCGCAGGCATAAGCCGCACGTCTCTCATCGTTCTCCATACCGCCCAAAACAACGCCTACGGTAAGACCGAGGAACTTGTGAACTTCACCCATCCACTCGGCATCACGCTTTGCAAGGTAGTCGTTGACGGTAACGATGTGTACGCCTTTTCCGTCAAGGGCGTTTAAGTATGCCGCTGTTGTTGAAACGAGGGTTTTTCCTTCACCGGTACGCATTTCGGCGATACGTCCCTGATGCAGCACGATACCACCTATAAGCTGCACCCTGTAATGCTCCATGCCCAAAACTCTCTTTGCAGCCTCTCTTACAACCGCAAATGCCTCAGGCAGGATGTCATCCAAAGTCTCTCCCTCTGCCAGCCGGTTCTTAAACTGCTCTGTTTTTGCCCTGAGTTCTTCATCACTCAGTGCCTGCATTTCGGAACGCATTGACTCGATCTTGTCCACGATGGGATAGATCCTCTTTAACTCTCTGTCGGAATGTGTTCCGAAAATCTTTTCCGTGATCTTCATTTTGATTTTACGTCTCCTTAAAACATTTATTCTTTGTAACTATTCAGCCTAAATCTTCCGGGTTGTTTTTGTACAGATAATTAATATATTTTACCCAGTTTTCCGGCGGCTTCGGTATGGCCGCTCCGAAATGATGCTGGCCGTCATCCGATGGGATGCGGCGCATGATTCCGCAGGTTACCTGAACGGTGGTCTCCTCATCCCGCTCAAAACTGATAAATATTGGCACAAAATCCACATCTTCTATATCCTCCTCGGACATAAACGACAGTCCCGACATTGAAACGTTCACAATGGTGATGGGCATCCTCTTGTCACGCCCCTTAAGTCCCACCAAGGCCGGCAGCATCACGTTTACACGTCTTGCGCCTCGTCTGTTTACCCGGGCAGAACTCTTATTGCATATCAGAACATGATATTTCGAATTACCAAGAGTCTCACGCCTTATGTTAACGCCTGTCCATGCTAACGGTTCGACTCCGTTATAAACATAAAAAACGGTTATCTGAACGTTTTTGGACTCGAAATTGATGACCTGACCTTTGTATCGCAGGAGTCTTAAATATACCTTATTTCCACGGATACCCGCTATATAGGCATCCATCTCATAGTACATCTCTTTACGAGTGACCCTGATCGTGATATTGGATTTCGGCGGTATCTCATAAACCCTCATGCATTTCCTCCATTCGGGGTTTTTTCATCAATAGCTCAAAACCCTGGCGCCATCCTCCGTGACTAAAACCATTATCTCCCACTGTGCGCTGGGAGAACCGTCTTTTGTATATGCAGTCCAATCATTTGCCGAATCGATATAAATATCCTCCGCTCCCATGTTCACCATGGGCTCGATGGTAAATATCATGCCCGGCACCAATAACATTCCCTCACCGGCCTTGGTATGATAGCCGACCCAGGGATCTTCATGAAATTCAAGACCGACGCCATGTCCTCCTATTTCACGGACTACCGTATATCCGTTGTCATAGCAGTGTTTTTTGACCGGAGCACACATGTCGCCCAGAAAGATCCAGGGCTTTGTGGCTTCAAGGCCTTTCATGACCGCCTCTTTGGTGACATCCACAAGCCTCCTTTTTTCGGGGGTGACGTCGCCTATACAATACATTCTGGACGAGTCAGAAAAATAACCGTTCAGTATAGTGGAACAATCAACGTTTATGATGTCTCCGTCTTTTATGATAACGTCTTTATCGGGTATGCCATGGCACACCTGCTCATTGATGGAAGTGCAGACACTCTTGGGATATCCCTCATAATTAAGCGGTGCGGGAATACCTCCCATCTTCGTAGTGCGCTCATAGACTATCCTGTCTATCTCCTCGGTGCTCATGCCGGCACATATCTTTTCACCGACCTCATCCAGCACCGCGATATTGATCTTTGCGCTCTCCTCAATAGCAGCTATCTGCTCTTTGTTTTTTATGAGTTCGTGATCCGGGACCACAGCGCCCTCATATCTGAATTTTTCCAGCTTTTCGTCGAATGCCATATGGCACTGTTTGTATTTTTTGCCGCTCTTACACCAGCATTGGTCATTTCTGCCAAGTTTCATCTGCGTGCCCGTGATTTCAGTATATCAGAGTGATATGCCCGAAACCGATACCTTTCCATAAATATTGATCTATTTCTATGTCATGCGAATCCTGCATTTCAAGATACGCTGCTCCATCTTTATCGTAATCGGTGTCCTCCGCCTCCTCCATGGCTGCGTAGACAACCTGATATTTCTGCGCGAGAGCCATGTCAAGTGCCTGTGACTTCATATCCTCATACAGACTGCCCAGCATCTCTCTCTGTTCGTCGCTTAGATCATCCCAGAAATCTCCGAAGACGGAAAGTGCATACTCCCGCTCCTCTTCACTGAGTTCGACCTCTTCGGCCCTCGCCATCTGTAAAAAGATAACGTCATGCACCGCCGAATCCATGGCTTCATTGCGGGCTCTTACGCGGATAAACTCGCCGTTTGTGTGTATGTTCCAATACCTCGCAGGCTCCTTGGGATCATATACTATCGCATCTTCCTGAACCAAAGCTTCCTCATAGGCGACATACAGCGCAATATCCCTCAATGTATAGGATGCACCATCCACAGTCAAAACCGTCTTGTCGAGATTATCGTAAAAATCTATCTCCCGAACTCTCGCCCCACAGCCGGTCACTGTCAGAACAAGAGCATAACATATTAAGATCCGGGACACCGCCCTCTTAAAGTATGCTGTCATAACGATCCGTTAAATAACCCTGCGTACGGTGATAATCGACTTGTAGGTCGCTGCGACCTGCGCGATACCCGTCTTTGAACTCTGTGCTCCGATAATGGTGCCGCCACCAGCATACAAAGCCACATGACCGGCATAGCATATGATATCGCCGGGCTGCGCATTTGAATAGCTTACTTCCTGTCCGCATGAACGCATCGCAAGAGAAGAGTGCGGCAGTGTGATACCGTAATGCTCATATATCTTCATGACAAAGCCCGAGCAGTCGCATCCGTTTGTAAGAGATGTGCCGCCCCAGACATAAGGATTACCGATGAACTGCGAAGCGTAAGCAACTACATCGGAACCGTTGATATTGGTAGTCTGTGCGGGATTTTTACCCGGATCGTCATAGTATGTGGTACTTGTGGATCCCGAAGAAGATCCCGACGAACCTGTCGACCCCGTCGAAGTGCCCGAATCGGTAACTGCCGCAGCTGCTGCAGCTCTTCTGGCTGCTTCTTCTGCTTCGCGCTGTCTTGCAGCCTCCGCAGCAAGGCGTGCTGCCTCTCTTTCTCTGGCTATGCGCGCTTCCTCAGCCACGATGATCTCATTCTGTTTCCTGATGGTCTCCTTGTACTGTGCAGCCAGATATTTCGCATTGGCTAACTGAGTATCGAAATCTTCCATCGTGCTCTGTTTCTGAGCGATAAGAGTTTCAAGTTCTTCGGACTGATGATTGAGATTTTCATCAAGCTCGACCATCTCATCCTTTTCTCTCTCCAAGGTTTCTTTCAGATCGATAACTTCCTGAACCGTATCCTGGTAAGCCACCAGCTGCTCTCTGTCATAGTCGTAAACATCGTTAAAATACGCAACTCTGTTCAAAAGATCGGCTATACTCTCAGATTCAAGGATAAACTGCAGCGTACCTGTCTGGCTGTGCTCCTACATGTACTTGATACGAAGCTTCATATCTTCGTACTGTTTTTCATCTCTCTCCTGGGCATCCGCCAGATCCGAGGTTGCCTGTTCTATCTGTCCCTGTTTTTCAACGATCTCATCTTCAAGAATATCTATATCCAGCAATAATCCGACAAGTTCCGAATCCAGTGCATCGATCTGCTCCTGCAGTTCGTCCTGCTCAGCCTCTATCTGCGTGATAGTGCCGTTTACATTCTGGAGATCGCGGTTTGCTTCGTTTATCTTTTGATTTGCTTTGTCGATCGTAGTCGCGTAAGCCGATATGAGCTGACCCAATGTAAGGGCAGATACCAGCAGTCCGGATACGAACCGACGCGTAAATGTTCTATTCATCAGTCTGAATCTCATAAACAGTCCTCCATAAAATATATACGAGAATTGCATCGATCATAAAGGGGGAACGGAAACACTACCTCCACTTTATATCTAAACATAGTTATGGGGATTATAACACATTTGTATAAAAAAAAGCAAGTTTTCCGTTAAAATGAAAAAA
>JAEEGL016791751.1_pt1 | contig 15789 bp, 12 predicted proteins | sample 9134231 | NCBI WGS metagenome assembly JAEEGL01 (sample SAMN16246548, study PRJNA631951) | gut metagenome | biome: gut microbiome; feature: rumen; material: fiber-attached | host: Bos | place: Iran: Karaj | collected 2018-10
AAAACTTATTTACCAACACGATATGTCAAAAGTAATAGCCATAGCCAACCAAAAGGGCGGCGTAGGAAAGACCACAACGGCAATCAACCTCGGTGCGTCGCTTGCCGTATTAGACAAGAAAATACTCCTTATCGACGCCGACCCACAGGCAAACGCTACATCGGGTCTCGGTTTCGAACTCAAAAACATCGAAAAAAGCATCTATGAATGCCTTATTGATGGTTTAGAACCTTCTGAGGTAATTCTTAAAACCGGTGTGGACGGTCTCGACATCATTCCATCGCACATCGACCTCGTAGGCGCAGAAATAGAATTGCTAAACGTACAAGACCGCGAGCAAGTGATGAAAAACTTCATCGCCAAGGTTAAAGATAGTTACGACTATATAATGATTGACTGTTCACCGTCGTTAGGATTGCTGACTCTCAACGCTTTAACTGCAGCCGACAGTGTTATAGTTCCCGTACAGTGCGAATATTTTGCATTGGAAGGTCTTGGAAAATTACTCAACACTATTAAACAGATTCAGCATCGTCTCAATCCCGAACTTCAAATCGAAGGATTCCTACTCACTATGTACGACAGCCGCACACGCCTCTGCAACCAAGTAGTAGATGAAGTTCGTCAACATTTCCAAGATATGGTATTCAAAACATTGATTCTCAGAAATGTACGTTTGAGCGAGGCTCCAAGTTACGGAAAACCCGTGATCCAATACGACGCCAACTCTAACGGCGCGGTCAACTATCTCAACCTTTCAAAAGAGATTTTGGAAAACAACAACGCTGAATAATATACGCATCTTCAAACAATTGATAACTAACAACTTAATATAGTCTGACAAATGTCAAAACCATCAAGAGGATTAGGCAGAGGATTGGCGGGACTTATCCAAGATAACTCCACCATCACCAACACGCCCGAGGAGGTAATCAACACAGGCGACGTGGCCAATGTAGACATCAACCTTATTGAGCCCAACCCAACACAGCCGCGTACCGATTTCGACGAAGAAAAACTTCAGGAACTGAGCGAATCTATCAAGACTTTGGGTATCATTCAGCCCATAACGCTCAGAAAAACAGGCGACAAGTACCAAATTATCTCTGGTGAGCGTCGTTACCGCGCCTCTAAGATGGCGGGATTAGACAAGATTCCGGCGTACATCACCGACGTGGACGACAGCACTATGCTGCAGATGGCCCTCGTGGAGAATATCCAGCGCGAAGACCTCAACCCCATAGAAGTAGCCCTCACATACAACCGCCTTATCGACGAGTGCAAACTTACTCAAGAAGACCTCAGCACACGTCTCGGCAAGGGAAGAAGCACAATCACCAACTCGCTGCGCCTTTTGAAACTGTCTGACGAAATGCAAGCCGCTCTCAAAAACAAGGTTGTTACCGTGGGACAGATTCGTCCGCTCATCAGCCTTGAAGACGCAGAGCAGCAGAAAAACCTCTTTGAGAAAGTATTAGAATACAATCTTTCGGCTCGTCAGGTAGAAGAACTTGTAAAAGATCCAGAAGGATACATCATCCGTTTTGCCGACAAACCTACTGAAGAGGGCAATACCGATGAAAATACCGACGAAAAGAAAGTGATGGTGAAAGCTGTTCGCCCGAAACTCACCGACGAGCAGAAAAAACTCAAAAAATCTTTCACCAAGAAATTTGCCGTAAAAGTGGATTTGAAGGTCGACAGCAAAGGCACAAGCAAACTAATTTTCAACCTCAAAACCCCCGAAGACTACAACAAAATAGTAGACTTGCTCAGCAAAGTGGAAATTTAACCTCGAAATGATTAAGAGAGTCACGATTGTCATATTAACCGTTTTGATGTCGATTTCTATTGCCAACGCACAGAAAGACAGCACAAAGCACCACAAAAAGCACAAACAAGACACCGAAGTGCGCACCGCCGACGACAACAGCGAAATACGCGTTGCAACCGAAGGCAGCGACGAGTTTGTGCCCATCGACGACGCCGACTTGCTTATCGACACCGTTGGACCTGTCACCAAAAACCCTAAACTTGCCGGATGGCTTTCATTTGCAGTGCCGGGCTTGGGACAAATCTACAACGGTCAATATTGGAAAGTTCCTTTGATTTATGGAGCTGCAGGTACACTACTCTATGTATCGCATTTTTACAACACGCGTTACAAGCAGATGGTAAACGAAGAGCATTATTACCTATACTCCATTGGCAAAGACACCACTTGGTCGGGTATCCGACTCACAAACCTCGAAAACGAAGCCGACATAGTATATTATATGCGCAAATACCGTCGTTACAGAGACTTATGCTATGTAATGATGATGCTCACTTATTTTATGAACATATTTGACGCAGTGGTGGATGCACACCTTTACGACTTCAACATATCTGACGACCTATCGCTGAGGATAGAGCCGTATAGTTCGATGCCGATTGTGGGTCTGTCAAAACCCGCTTTTGGAGTAAAGTTGTCACTAAAGTTCTGATAATTAATAACTAACTTGTTTAGAATAATATGCGAAAGATAGTACTCTCATTATCAATCATTTGCGGAATCACCGTCGCAGCCGAGGCGCAGATAGATTCCGTATTCTACAACGGCAACAACGGTTTCGCCGAAAACGATGCTAACTCGCAAATCGACGAGCAGACCCTCGTAAGCGAAAGCATCGACAGCCTATTTGCTCTCTATTACATCAAAAATACCATCAATTCTAAAGAGATGGCAGAAGAGGTGGCTCACGCTGGCGGACCTGTATTCTATTCAGACTCAATCTATTCCGAAGGTCTGTCGAAAATCCCGACAACATTCCCTCTCGTTTACAATCAAGATGTAAAAAAATGGATCGAGATGTATATTCGTCGTGGCAAATACTTGATTCCCTCGTTGTTAGGTTTAAGTCAATACTATTTCCCGATGATAGAGCCCGTTCTCGACCAATACAATATTCCCCTCGAACTCAAATACTTAACCATAGTAGAATCTGCACTCAATCCTCGCGCAGTATCTCGCACAGGTGCAACAGGACTTTGGCAATTTATGTACGGCACAGGCAAAATGTACGACCTTGAAGTTACCACTCTTGTTGACGAACGCCGCGACCCTGCAAAAGAGACTGTGGCAGCAGCACAATTTTTACGCGACCTTTACAACATCTACGGCGACTGGGCTCTCGTGATTGCAGCATACAACTGCGGACCCGGCAACGTTAACCGCGCTATCAAACGCTCTGGCGGTCGCACCAACTTCTGGGAGATTTACCAATACCTTCCCAAAGAGACAAGAGGTTACGTGCCTGCGTTCATAAGTGTCAACTACATAATGACATACTACAAAGAACACGGTTACACTCCTGTTAAAGTAGAAATGCCAAGTTTCCACGACACTGTAATGATCGCAAACAAACTTCACTTTGGACAAGTGGAAGGCGTTCTTGGTGTTCCAATCGAACAATTGCGCGAACTCAATCCCCAATACAAAAAAGACATCATCCCCGGCAACATCAAGGCTGCACCTTTGCGTCTGCCCGAAGATTACGCCACAAAATTTGTTGAACAAGAAAAAGCAATTTACGCCTACAAAGATTCAGTATTCTTTGCTCCAAGCGTAAACTACGAACAGATAAGCCGTTCGGCATACGTTCCATCGTCGCGCAATAGTTACAGCTACGATCCAGAACCTTGCGACCCTTCAGTTCCCGCCGGTTCATCTAAATTGATTTACACCGTAAAATCGGGCGACACATTCGGATTTATTGCCAACTGGTACGATGTAAAACTTACAAAACTTAAATGTTGGAACAATATTTCATCAAACAAACTCTCTATCGGACAAAAACTTACAGTATACGTTCCCACAAAGAAACTCAATACTTACAAGAACGTTGACAATATGACCTTTGCGCAAAAACAAGCTATGAGCAGCAACAACATTGTATCGCAGAGCGCATCGAGCGGCAAACCTCTCGACAAAAACTACGAATACTACACCATCCGCAAAGGCGATAACCTCAGCACCATCGCATCGCGCTATCCTGGCATTTCCGACAAAGACATTATGCAAATCAACGGATTCACTGCCAACGATGTACGCCGTTTGCAAATTGGTCAAATTATAAAGATTAGGAAAAAATAGTTTATATATTTTTCGTCAATCATTGTTATTACAGGCGATTGGCATTGCTGCCGTCGCCTTTTTTTACAAAAACTAACTAAATTGCAGTCAAAAAATGAAACCGTCATCAATACTTGTATTCTTTATCGCGATATTGGCATCGTTATTGGCTGTTATGCTGATTTTTCCAAAAGAAGGTGTTTCAGTTACCGACGACATCTCACTCAATTTTCCATCATTTACGGAATGGCTTGCCGAAACCAAAAGCCGTCCCGACACAGCCAAAACAATCTTAGACAATCTCGAAATTCCCGACGACGAGGAGGACGACACAGCATTTGTAGTGGCAAGCATTGACACTTTACAAATATCTGATAGTGTGGAGATTGACCCAAAATTAAAAGATTTTGTGCCGAGACCGATTGCCATCGATAGTATTCATCAAGCGTTGGAACTGCCACCAAGTGGTTTGGCATGCTTAGAAAACCTTTTCGGAGCGTTATCTGATGCCGAACAACTTCAATCAATGATAAGAATACTTCACTATGGCGACTCTCAAATCGAAACCGACCGAATTACAGGTTATATGCGTTCTAAATTGCAAGCACAATTTGGAGGATCTGGCCCCGGATTAGTACCCGCAAAATCGCCTTACGACTACAAGTCGCCCATTCACATTGTCAACTCAGAAGGGTGGAAACGCTACACAATATTTCCCAAAATTGATACCACTATCACGCACTATCGCTACGGAGTGTTGGCATCGTTCTCGATGTTTGCGCCGCCAATTGTACCCGAAAAGCCCAAAGCTCCCGACACCACAGTAGCAATGCTTGGCGACAGTCTTCTCAAAGAAATTTTCCACCCGGAACCGCCAAAGATTAAAGAAGTACACAAAGGCACAATCAATTTTGAGTTTACATCTACCACTCGTGCCAACATAAAGAATATTAAACAGATACGAATGTTTTACGGCAACAACAAAGAGTCGTTTGCTGTAACAGTTCGCGACGGCGAAACCGTTTTGTATCAAGATAGCGTTGCCCCTTCTTCTTACTATTCAATAAAAAAATGGACATTGCAGAGCATTCCACAAAACTTGACAATGGATTTTGCAGGCACAGAAAGTCCTGAAATATACGCATTTGCAATGGACGGAAACAGCGGTATCGCTTGCGACAATATCCCCCTTCGTGGTTGCTCCGGCACGATATTCACCAAAATGAACTCAGGCTTTTTGCAAAAAATGTACAACGACCTCCACGTAAAATGTGTGATACTGCAATTCGGCGGCAACACTATTCCAGTGCTAAAACCCGAAACGGTAAACAATTACGTGTCGTCGTTTATGGCGCAAGTAAGACTGATAAAGAAAATCTGCCCCGAAATGTCGATTATAATTGTTGGACCTGCCGATATGAGCACCAAGGTAATGGACAACTACGAGACCTACGAAATAGTGCCCACACTTGTTGACGCAATGCGTGAGGCAGCATTTAAAAACAATTGCGCATTCTGGGATATGTACAGCGCTATGGGCGGATGGAACTCAATGCCCGATTGGGTATTTCACGAACCGCCGCTTGCCGAAAAAGACTTTACGCATTTTTCGCCGCAAGGTGCCAATGTTATAGCCAAAATGTTTTACAACGCCCTAATAGGACGATACAACCAATATATATCGCGAAAAAATAAGTAACTTTTTGTTTATCAACGTACAATGAAAACCTTTTTTAAACTGTTTGCCGCCGCATTAGTAATTAGCAATGTAAATATCAGCACTCTATCGGCGCAAGATTATCCATACGATATAACAACTTATCCCTTTGTAAGATACGACAAGAATAAGATACATTTTTCAAAAGATTCATCGGGATTTGTGCCTATATATCAAAAGTTGGACTCGATGATAATGTATGGCAAAGGTCACTTGAACATTGTTCAGTTGGGTGCATCGCACACTCAAGCCGACGTTTTTTCAAATCAAGTGCGCTACCGTTTGCAGACATTCCATCCCGGATTGGTGGGTGCACGCGGATTTGTGTTCCCATATAGAATGACCAAATCAAATAACCCTTCGAACTATTCGGTTGAATATTCGGGATTTTGGACCACCTGTAGAAATATTGAGTACAAGAAAAACGACCTTCTCGGACTCGGCGGCGTGTCAGCCACCACGCTCAATCCCAACTCAACGCTCAAAGTGGTGATGAACCCCAAAAATCCTATCCGCTACGACCTCAACCGCGTGCTGATATTCACCGAACCCGGAGCCAACCAATTTGAGATAGTTCCCGATGTTTGTATGGGCAACTACACAGTTACAAAAGACCCTGTTAACGGCATTATAGAATACAATTTTGACCGCTATTCAGTAGACGCAAGTTTCCACTTGCAACAAACCGACTCCACACAAAATCATTTCACATTTTATGGAATGTCGCTCGAAAACGACAACCCCGGCATCACCTATCACGCCATCGGAATCAACGGAGCACGCATTCCATCGTGGACAAGATGTTCGTATTTTAGTCGTCAACTTGCCGCTCTCAAACCCGATATGATGGTAATTTATCTTGGTGTAAACGACGGAAACACAAGCAAATTCAGCCAAGACGTATATTACAACAATTACATTTCGCTCATAGAAGATATTCGATATTTCAACCCAAAAGTACAGTTTGTGTTTATCGTGCCCAACGACTATTTTCTGCTGCGCCGTCACCCAAATCCGGCTGTGCAGTTGGAACAAAACGCCATTGAGAAACTTGTGAACAAATACAATGCATCAATGTACAGCATTTACGATGTGATGGGCGGACTTGGCTCGTGCATCGAATGGCTACATCACGGACTAATGGCATACGACAAGGTGCATTTCTCAATTCCGGGCTACACTTACACGGGAAATCTATTCTTCAACGCCTTTTTGAGGACATACGACAATTATTTAGAAAAAAAATAAGGACAAATTGATAATTTACAAATACATTTTACTAAATTTGCGCATATTTAAATACTGATGGATTCAATATTATCTAATATAGACATACCCTCGTTGCTTGTTTACGACCCCAAGCGACCGCTACTCTTTACCCAATTCTATTTTTGGGGATTTTTTGTGATAGTATTGGCGTTTTATGCGCTCATTTACAAGAAAAAAGCCATCAGAAATATCTATCTGTTTGCAGCATCGGTATTTTTCTACTACAAAACAGGCGGCACATACGTAGTGTTGCTGATTTTCACCATCTTATCAATATTTTACATCACCAAATGGATGCACCGAAAGCCCGACGGCGTGGCAAAAAAACTTATTCTTGCCCTCGGCGTGGTGGTAAATTTGCTTATACTTTTTTATTTTAAATACACCGAATTTATACTCAACTCTATAAACGATATTTTCTCTGCCAATTGCACCATTGTAAACTATTACTCAATGTTGCTCAATTGGTTTGGTTCGCTCGGCATAGTACAAAGCAACCTTTGGCTGCCAATATTGTTTACAGTGCTTTCGATTATAGTTTGCATTAAAAAATTATCACAACCTCGCGACCAACAATACAAAAATCGCGCTACGATATACATCATAGCGTTCAATCTTGTAAACTGGGTGTTGTTTGTGTTTGCCGGCGAAATCGTCACCTTCCTCGGATTCGATTCCAACAATATCTATCGCATATTCTTTGGCGAAAACTTCGTTACCGACAAGATTATTCTTCCGGTGGGCATTTCATTCTTCACATTCCAATCCATTAGTTACTGTGTGGACGTTTATCGACAGAAAATTGAGCCGGTAAACAGCGTTTTAGACTTCGGATTCTACGTTTCGTTCTTCCCGCAATTGGTGGCAGGACCTATTGTACGCGCCTCTGAGTTTATTCCGCAAATCTACAACGACTACTCGCTTACAAAACGTGAGTTTGGATTGGCTATGTTTATGATTCTCAAAGGATTGATTAAGAAAGTATTTATTTCAGACTATATCTCCATCAACTTTATCGACCGTGTGTTTGATTCACCGATGAAATACTCCGGCTATGAAACACTTATGTCGCTCTACGGATATAGTATGCAGGTATACGCCGATTTTAGCGGATACACCGACATTGCTATCGGACTTGCTCTGCTGATGGGCTTCCGTTTGTCGATGAACTTCAATTCGCCCTACAAATCAAAAAGTACGGCAGAATTTTGGCGTAGATGGCATATTTCACTGTCTACATGGTTAAAAGACTATTTGTACATACCTATCGGTGGTAATCGCAACGGTTCTATAGGCGGATATATCTGCTGGATAGTGATTATCACTGTTTGGGTAATGCTCTCAGGTTCAGCAATTTTGGCAGCAATACTCTACGGCTCGTTTGCAATATTGATGACCGTGGCGCACTTTTTCCCAAACTTCAAACTCACGCTCGTAACCTCAATGAACAACCTGATAACTATGTTGTTAGGCGGTTTGTGGCACGGTTCAAGTTGGATGTTTGTAATCTGGGGCGGCTACAACGGCGTGGGACTTGTAGTTTACAAACTTTGGAAAAAAGAGACCCAATTTTTACGTTGGATACTGCTCGCTGTGCTCAACGCGGCTGCTGCAATCACATATTTCAACGGCATATGGAGCAATCCTAACGGCGTAAAACTCTGGATAATAGCCGATTGTGTGTGGTTTTTCTGCTATTTGGTATGGAAAGTAAAACTTGCCAACGCCAACGCATTCGGAGTAATCAAAAGCATTTTGGCGCTATTGCTAATAGCATTTTTTGTGATGTGCGCCACAGTGGTTTCGGGCTATTGGTTCACCGAATATCGCTATCCGTTTTGGATAGGATTCACAATAATGGCTGCAGCGGTATTCTACTACGCGCGTCTAAAGGCTCTACCCTACTGCGAAGAACGCCCCGTGAAAGACGATTCAAAAATCGACAAAGTAAAGATAAAAATCAACCAATATCCTGAAAACAAATACATTACAGCGGGAGTTTGGGGCAATTTTGTATTGTCGTCGGCATTCTGTTTCAACGGCTACACCTCCGCTCCTTTCATCATTTGGATAATGGTTTCGTCGATAATACTTGCGGGATACCTCTTTATGATTGTACGTCCGCAAATCAAAGAACCAAGCAAATATTTGGCATATTTTTGGTGTATATTCCTCACATTCAACTTTATAACCTTTACACGAATCTGGTTCCGCGCACAAGACATCGAAACCACCGGCTATATGCTCGACCGCTTGCTCAACGGCTGGGGCGACATCAGCCTAATTCCGCAAATGACAATGGCTTACAAAAAAGTATTTGTGGTGATGGCATTTGGATTCGTAATCCATTGGTTGTCGGTACCTTTCAAGGAAAAATACACCGATTGGTTTATCAACACGCCCACATGGGTAAAAGTGTTGATATGCGTGGCAGCAGTATTTGTGCTATACCAAGTTAAAGCATCTGATTTACAACCTTTTATATATTTCCAATTCTAACGTACTATGGCAAAAAAACAAAACACAAAACCGGCTGTAAAAGAAACACCCAAAGCCGAAACAAGCTCATCCACCGAAGGAGGAATGAGCAAAACCACCAAGATAATAATCATTAGCGTTGGAGTGCTGATACTTACATTGCTGATACCTTTTTTGATACTCGGCAGAGTGCGCGTTATCGACAATTCGATGGAAAGCACTGTGGCAAAAGGCGAAACACTATGGTTCAACAAGTTTTCATCGCCCAACTACAACGATATTGTAGCATTTCACCATCCCGAAACCGACAGCATTGTGGCATCTGCCAAAGATAAAAACTACTATAAAATGTGCCGCATGTATGGCGAATCGTGGGTGTCGAAAGCCGAATTGGTAAAACAGGATATGCACAAACGTCCTATTTACCTTTCGCGCTGCGTGGCTGTTCCCGGCGATGTGGTTGAAATTCAAAACAACCATCTGATTGTCAACAAAAAAGAATCTCCATACGGCAAACCTGCCAAACAGTTGTATTACGTGGTAACCGACGGACTTATCAATCCTGCTATCATTGACACATTAGGATTATCTAAAACCGACCTCAACGGCGAAACCGACTACTACGAAGATTTCTTGAACATTTACCGTCAACGCACCAAGACTTACACTGCTATCAAGATTTTCACACTTTCGCCCAAAGCAGCTCAGAAACTGCAAAAATTATCGGTAATCAAAAAAATTGAACCCGTAGTATTGCCCAAAGAACATTTTGAGCCAACGGTTTTCCCATTCTTAAAAGAAGACAATTGGAACGAGAGCAACCTCGGACCGCTACTTGTGCCTAAGAAAGATAAGATTATCAAATTTTCCAGCACTCGCGTAGCTGAATACTACCGCCGTGTAATCGAAAACTACGAAGGCAACACACTTCAAATCAAAGGCGGCAAGGTATTTATCAACGGCAAAGAAGCCAATTCGTACCGTTTTAAACAAAACTATTACTTTGTAATAGGCGACAACCGAGCCACCAAAAACGACTCACGTTTCTTCGGTTTCTTACCTGAAGATCACCTGGTTGGAATTGTTATGTAACTTTTTTTCAAAACAATATTAATAATTAAAATTACAACAAGATGAAAAAGTTGTTAGCATTAGTTTGCTCCGCAATGATGTTTGCATCGTGCGGCGCACAAAAAGAAAAAGCTCTCGTAGTTTACTACTCACAGAGCAACACCACTAAAACAGTAGCTCAAGAAATCCAAAAGCAACTTGGCTGCGATATCGCTGAAATTGAATGTGTTGACCCATTCAACGGTGATTTTAATGCAGTAGTTAGCCGCTGGCAAGAAGACCAAAAAGCAGGCAAACTTCCCGAATTGAAACCGCTTGCTAAAAACATCAGCGATTACGATGTAATTTTCCTTGGTTATCCTATTTGGGGCGGCGTATATGCTTCGCCAATCAGTTCGTTTTTAAAAACTGCTGATTTCAACGGCAAAAAACTTGTTCCATTCTGCACATTCGGCAGCGGCGGACTCAACACCAGCGTTGACGAACTCAAAAAGAATGTTAAGAACGCCACAATTCTCGAAGGCTACGGCATCCGTCAAGCTCGCATTGCTAATGTAAGCAGCGAAGTTGACCAATTTTTGATCAAAGGCGGATTCAAACAAGGCACATTAGAACAACTTCCCGACTTCTCGGCTCAAAAAGAATGCACCGACCAAGAGAAAGAAATCTTTACAGAGGCTACTTCAGGCTATCAATTTCCTCTTGGCGAAGCCACTTCGGTAGCTCAACGCAAAATCAACGGCGGCACCGAATACCTTTTCAATGTTGAAGGTCAAAACGGAGCAAAATCGCAAATCTACGTTATTGCAAAAGATGGCGCTAAACCTGAATTTACTCAAGTGGTAAGATAAACTAAATCACCAAACAAATAAAAAACGCAGGTTGAAAAATCAATCTGCGTTTTTTTATTTCAGATAATTACTTCTAAGTAGCGGGATTACCAAACGAAACTGTTGCTTTAGAATCGTTGACCGAAATAGTGCAATTGCCACCGAGAATAATAGGCAGATTGCGAGTATCGTGTCCGTTGGGAAATCCGTAAACAATAGGAATATTTAGTTTGCCAAAATATTTTTTGATAATATCGGGCAATGGTAGGTCGTTATTTTGAGTGTTTTTGATAAATTCGCCAACAATAAGACCTTTTATATCAGTGAGTTTGCCCGACTGTTGAAGATTCAGCAACATACGGTCGATAGAATAGTTGGCCTCGCCGGTATCTTCGATAAACAGAATAGCATCTTTGGTGTTGAGGTCAAACGCTGTGCCGCTGAGACTATAAATAATCGAAAGATTGCCGCCTACAAGACGTCCTGAAACCGTGCCTTTAACACAATTGTCGTTATAATCGATGCTTATAGGTTCATAATTGCCAAACAATGTGCTCTGAAGTAGCGAGTTGCTCTGTTTGTCATTGTTAAAACCACGCATCATCGGACCCAAAATAGATTCCACACCCATATTGTTGAGAGTTATGTGCAAAGCAGTTACATCGCTGTAACCGATAATCCATTTAGGCGACTGTAAAAATTTAGTAAAATCAATAAACGGAAGAATCTGCGCAGCACCGTAACCTCCTCGGGCAAAGAAAATTGCCTTAACATCAGGATTGTCGATAGCCTCTTGAAAACCCTTCACACGTTGGTCAATAGTACCGGCATAGCGACCGTCTTGTTCGTAAAGATTTGAAGCCTCAATTACATTCAATCCCCACGATTTCAAAATGTTGATTCCCTCCACCACATCAGATTCAGAAACACTGTTGCTTGAAGCACACACAGCCACAAGGTCTCCCGAAGAGAGTTTAGGTGGCGAAATTCTCGTTGTTACCGGCTCTTGATCTTGAATTATAAAAGTGGGGTTGTATTCATTCACAATGGTGGTGTCCACTTGATAAATGACAATATCGTCATCATCTTTGTGACAAGCGGTTAACAAAGCCGCCGCAGATAATAAGGCAATATATTTTTTCATCGACATTAGTATAAAAAAACCGCCCAACTTGGTCGGACGGTTCTCTTGATTAAATAAACTTCATTATAAGAGCGAATTGATTTTTGCTTTCAATGCGCTTTCAGAAATAGTGCCTACGTGACGGTCAGCCACTTCACCGTTTTTGAAAAATAGGAAGAAAGGAATGTTTCTAATATTAAATTCCATTGCAAGTTCCTGATTTTCATCGGTATTAACTTTTGCCACAAGCACCCTTCCGTCGTATTCTTCGCCAAGACGGTCGATAATAGGAATCATACTGCGGCAAGGTCCGCACCATTCTGCCCAAAAATCTACCACAGCTACATTAGCGGCTTTGATTTTGCTGGCGAAATTTTCTGTTGAGAGATGTTCTACTGCCATAATTGATTTATTTTGAGAACTCAACAATCTTGTCGCTGTATTCGCTCAAAAGTATTGTGAGCGAATTGATAGAGCCTTCGATTTCGTTGAGGTCGAGGTTTTCGATTTGCAACGTGTCGCGGAAAATCACCTCGTCTTTTTCGTTGAGGGCAAATGCTCCGTGAATGATGTCGCGATTTTTTTGAAGCAGTTGTTTGTATATGCTGAGCGACTCAGATTTAAGCTTAAACAACGGCTGCTCAAGGATAACGATTGGGTCGGCACAAACAATGATCATATTTACAATGCCTTCGTCCTCCTTGCTGATGGTGAACATTCCAGTTTTCTCGTCTTCTTTTTCGATAGTGTATTCGAGGTCGAGAAGGTAATTTTTAACTTTTGCAAAATTTACGTCCATATTAGGTATGTTTTTTTTGTTATACAAATTAATTAGTTCCCAAATATACCGCTTTTTTTGTAAAAGTCAAATTTTTTTGGAGTTTTTTTTGGAAGATTTTTTATTGAGTAAAAAAGAAAAGTAAATAGTCGGGGCAGTGAGATTCGAACTCACGACCTTCTGCTCCCAAAGCAGACACGCTAACCGGACTGCGCTATGCCCCGAATATGTACTGAGGATTGATAAAAAAGAAAGCGGAGAGAGAGGGATTCGAACCCCCGGAGGTGTTACCCTCGTCGGTTTTCAAGACCGGTGCATTAAACCGCTCTGCCATCTCTCCAGTATTCAATGTGCGTTAAATACGGCGCAAAATTAGAATCTTTTAAACAAAACCCAAAACAATTGCTTATTTTTTTGATAAAAAAACTTCATTTTACATTATCAATCTATAAATAAGATAATTAAAAACAAAAATAAATTACAAATCATCTTCAAAAGCATAAAAATGGGACGATTTCTCGCGAAATCGCCCCAAAACAAATACTAATATTATCCAATATATATATCAAAGTTTGATGTTATCGAGCACATTGCGGTAATATTTTTCCACTTCGTTCCATTTATAATAAGGTGCAATGTCGCTTTTGAGCGGTAGTTTCACCTCGCGTTCGTTGAGAAGTACTTTTACAAGAATGTCAGACGATTTTGGCGAACGGTAAAAAATCATCTGCAAGTTGCCTGCCATGGGTACAATTTTGTAATCGCACACATATTTATATAATTGTGTAAGGTCGTCGGTGGGACATATTGTTCCTTCTAACTGCATCAGGCTGGCAAGTGGCATCAATCCTGTGTCGTGACCAAAACGGAGCGATGCCGTTACACCGTTGCCTGCAATGGCTTTGTCGGCTTCGTCAAGAAAATTTTTGAGAAGATTGCGGGCACATTTGGCTCCACGATTATCGGCAAAGGTACAGTTTCCAAAGTTGGCATACCAATAAAGATTCGACAACTGCCAACGGTCAAACATTTCGTCGGGAGTGAAAAAATCGCTGAAATCAAAATCCAAATCACTGATATCTTGCATATTGCAGTTGATTTCAAATAATTTGCTTACAAATTGATCTGCTCTTACTTTTTCCTTCACATAATTTTGGTCGGAGAAAATCTCTTTTATAATTCTGTCTGACGATGAGCAAGATGCATTTAATTTTTCGTTGGCAGCTCTATAAGCATCGGTTCTGAGTTTCGCACTTACCGAGTCGCGTTCCTCGTTGTTGATATACGACATTATTCGGCGGCTCGATTCGGTTTTTACTTTTATATTGGGTCGCAACGAATTGACTTTCTGCATAAAAGCATCCATACTCATGATCACACGGTGCGATGTTGATGATTTTACATCAAGATATGCATTTGGTCCAAACACTTCGGGAAATGAATTAACCATACGCTCGGCAATGCCTTGATGCTGTTCAAAACCTTTTTGAGTAAGGTCGCCGGCACGTTCGCGACCATCGGCATAAAGTGCGTCAACACGTTTTTTAAGTTCCTTGCCACGTGGTGTTAGGGCGTTGGCTTCGTCGGCGGCTTTCATCTGATTGTAAAGCATAATGTAATCAAACGCCGTGTAGTGGTAACGAGACCCGTGTCGTCCGTAGTGACTAATATAAAACGGTGTGTAACCTTTTGGTGCAGGAGTTTGAGGTTTAAGTTCGGGATTATACGCCATATTGTTGCCACCCATCTTGAGTGGCGAGGCTAACATTTCCTCTTTGGTGGTTTGCGCCTGCAATGCTGATAATGAAAACAGGCATAATGCTAAAATTGCAAATTGCTTCATTGTATTTATTTTTTATGTGTTAATTATTTTTGCGTTCCAAATATAGATTTTTTTTTTCAATACCGCCAACATTAGAATTTTTTTATAAAAAAAATTTTTCTCCTTGTTTTTTTTATACTATCTTTGAATGTTCTAACTAATAAAAATATCGCATATGAAAAGATTAATTGCAGCAGTATTGGCAACGACACTTTCGATTAATGCCATATCGCAAAATCCTGTCAATCAAAACGCTACGCCTGAAGCCAAAGAGCTTCTCAACTTTATTTACCGTCAGAGCGGCAATGGCACACTCACAGGACAACACTCGTATCCCCTTTACAGCGACATTTATATGGAGCGTGTAGAAAACTTTACAGGGTCGCACCCGGTAGTGTTTGGGCAAGATTTCGGATACAGTAAGCACAATTCGTTAGATGGTATCAATTTCCGTCAACGCACTATCGACAATGCTATCAAATGGCATAATCAGGGTGCAATTATTACGCTAATGTGGCATGCCGTTCCGCCAAATTGCAAAGACAATTACACTATTTGGAAAGGTGAACACGGAATTCAATCAAAAC
>JAEEGL010353370.1_pt1 | contig 15788 bp, 13 predicted proteins | sample 9134231 | NCBI WGS metagenome assembly JAEEGL01 (sample SAMN16246548, study PRJNA631951) | gut metagenome | biome: gut microbiome; feature: rumen; material: fiber-attached | host: Bos | place: Iran: Karaj | collected 2018-10
TAAGGGAACACTCCCTCAGACATGGTAATTATACCATCCCCACCAATACCTTTTGGTGATTCTCTAGCCCTGCTTTACATGCTGAAAATACACGAATTTCTAATTTTAGTTGGCTTTTTGTTGGCTTAAAAAATTGAAAGTCCCTATTTTAGGGACTTTCAAGCGTTTTGCGATTATTCGTACTCAACCGTAGCCGTCGGCTTCGGTGTGTAATCGTAAAGGACTCTGTTGATGCCCGGAACTTCGTGGGTGATACGTTCCGTGATGCGGCACATGAGATCGTACTCGATCGGCTCGACAGTTACCTGAACTACATCTGTGGTGTTGATGGCACGTACGATGCAGAGCCACTCGAAAGCTCTCTTGCCGTCCTTGATGCCTGTGGACTTGAAGTCGGGTACTACAGTGAAGTACTGCCATACCTTGCCTGCAAGGCCTGCCTTCTCGAATTCTTCGCGGAGGATAGCGTCAGATTCTCTTACTGCTTCAAGTCTGTCTCTGGTTATGGCACCGGGGCATCTTACGCCGAGTCCGGGGCCGGGGAAGGGCTGACGGTATACCATCTTGCCGGGAAGACCCAGAGCGGATCCGACAACGCGGACTTCGTCTTTATAAAGATACTTAACGGGTTCTACGAGTTCGAAATCGAGTTCCGGAGGAAGGCCGCCGACATTGTGGTGAGCCTTGATGCCCTGTTCGCTCTCGAGGATATCGGGATAGATCGTACCCTGTGCGAGATATGCGATACCGTCGAGCTTTGCAGCTTCCTCAGCGAAGACCTTGATGAATTCCTCGCCGATGATATGACGCTTCTGCTCAGGATCCGTAACGCCTGCAAGCAGATCCAGGAATCTGTCTACGGCATCGACATAAATGAGATTTGCGCCAAGCTCGTCTCTGAATACTTTGCATACCATCTCAGGCTCGCCCTTGCGGAGGAGTCCGTGATTTACGTGAACACAGACAAGGTTTGTTCCGATTGCCTTGATCAGGAGAGCTGCGACTACAGATGAGTCAACTCCGCCTGAGAGCGCGAGGAGAACTTTTTTGTCTCCTACCTGGTTCTTTATCGCTTTGATCTGCTCATCGATGAATTCATCAGCCTGAGCTTTGGTTGTAATTCTCTTTAGGGATTCCGGTCTAACGTCTGCCATAGGCAAAGCCTCCTCTTGTATAAAAATTCCACTCAAACATTTTACAATATTGTGAAGAAGTTTGGCACTGCAAATGATACAATCAGTCAGAAATAATTATTGAGTTAGGGAGATTTAGAATATATGCGCAAAACAAAGATAATCTGTACGATAGGACCTTCTTCCGATAACGAGGAAACTCTGTCAAAGATGTGTGAGGCCGGAATGAATGTCGCAAGACTGAACTTTTCGCACGGTACACATGAGCAGCATCAGGCAAAGATCGATCTGATCAAGAAGGTGAGAGCGAAGATGAACCTTCCGATCGCAATTATGCTCGATACCAAGGGGCCCGAATACAGGATCAGGACCTTTAAGGACCACAAGGTCGAGCTTAAGGACGGCGCGACATTTATCCTTACCACAGACGAGATCGAGGGTGACGAGACCCGCGTTTCCGTCACATACAAGATGCTTCCCAAGCAGCTTAATCCGGGCGACAGGGTGCTCATCAACAACGGCCTTGTCATTCTTGAGGTAAAGAAGATTAAAGGCAATGACGTTGTCTGCGAGGTCATTGTCGGAGGCACATTGTCTGATCAGAAATCCATGAACTTCCCGAACAAGGTCATGCAGGGCGACTTCCTGAGCGAACAGGACAAGAAGGATCTTCTGTTCGGCATTAAGAATGATATTGATTTTGTCGCAGCATCTTTCGTATCCCGAAAAGAAGACATGATCGAAATGCGTGAATTCCTCGATGCGAACGGCGGTCAAGACATAGAGGTAATCGCGAAGATCGAGAACCGCGCCGGAGTCGACAATATCGACGAGATCTGCGAATACTGCGCAGGCATCATGATCGCAAGAGGCGATCTCGGCGTTGAGATCCCGTTCGTTGAAGTCCCGAGCGTTCAGAAGAGGCTTATCAAGCGCTGCAGGCTCCTGGGAAGAAGAGTCATTACCGCGACCGAAATGCTCGAGTCGATGATCAACAATCCCAGGCCTACGAGAGCCGAGATCTCCGACGTTGCGAATGCCGTATATGACGGTTCATCCGCAATAATGCTCTCGGGAGAATCCGCCGCAGGCAAGTATCCTGTAGAGGCAGTTAAGACTATGTCCCAGGTTGCTGAGTTTACTGAGAACCATATCAACTACAGAGAGCGTTTCTTCAAGCAGGAGTTTAATATCCGCAACAACCTCGACGCTATCTCCCACGCAACATGCCAGATGGCCATCGATGTGGGAGCAAAGGCTATCGTTGTTCACTCGAGGAGCGGTGTTACCGCGAGGATGGTCTCACGTTTCAGATGCCCGATCGATATTATCGGCATGACAACATCAGAGAGGATCTGGAGAAGACTGAACCTGAGCTGGGGCGTTATCCCGATCCTGAACGAAGAGTTCACATCGACTGACGTCATGTATTACCACGGATTCAACGTTGCGAAAGATATTCTTAAGCTTGAATCAGGTGACAACGTCGTAATGACAGGCGGCCTCATTAACGGCAAGGCCGGCAACACCAATACTATCAAGGTCGAGACTGTCTGCTGACAGTCAGTTCATAAGCCGAACTTGACGGGGTGTCTCAGAAATAATGAGACACTCTGTTTATTTCACGAGAATACAGTCATTCTTCTTTTGGATAAGGTTTCTTTTTATTGCAAGAAACTCATGAGACATTTGTCTGGTTTCTTTTTCCATGTTCTCAATATCGTTTAAAAGTTTGGCCCTGTCCATAGATACTCCGCCGGAATCGGTTGATAATTTTTCAGCCATGAAATAAACATGACTGATCGAATCAAGCACTTCCACTTTTCTGTTCAGTTCATCAATATTGCCGTTATTTAAACATATCTTTCCGAGAAGAAATATCAGTTCTTCCAGTTTCCCGAGGAACTCCTTGTCAGATTCAGCCGCACGCAGCTTGGCATCACTGAAGAGTTCAGTGATCCTGAGCCAGTCTTCTCCGCTTATTATGTCAGAGGTATCAATATCACTTATCCTGGTCCATCTTCCCGCACAGAGTATCCGTCCGAGAAGTGCATCAAAACTCGTGGGGCTAACCATAAGGATGTTCTCAAAACGCTTTTGTGCTTCGCCGTAATGCCCCGTATTCATAGCATTAAGGGCCTTCTCCATAGGCATTCCGAAAAACAGGGAGATTCCATAAGCCACACCGCAGGATCTGCATTCGTAAACGCGACGTTCCTTATCAAGATAAAGCTGTCCGGCACACTTGGAACAAATGACGGGTTCGGCATGATCCGTATTTATTATGTTTTTTTCAACTCTGATCTCTTCAGGAACAGGTGTATCGGGCTTTTGGGCTTTGGAAGCCCGGTCAAGTTCCGTCAATTTCTCATATTCCGTGCCATATTCTTTCTCATAGTGACGGTACTGTTTTTCCAGATATTTTTTCATTTCCCAGGCATCGTGTATCGGATTGTCATATATTGGAGCAGGAGTATTATCTTCCTTGAAAATAAGCAAAATAATACTGCCGGCCATGATCACAAACAAAAATATGATGATTGCAAACTCAAAATTACGGGTAAGGCAAGCTAAACCTGTAAAGACAAAACCGCCAAGGAAGATGAGAGGTGCAAACAAATTAGGGGATTGTTTATCCTCATATTTTCTGGACTCAATATCCTTAAAACTCTTATTTATTTCCGCTCTTGTGTCTTCATCATACAGGGAATTAATACTGTTCTGATAAATCTTCAATCTGTCACTTAGATCGATCAGATTCAAAAGCTGGTCAAAGAATGCAGAATCTTTAATCGATGCCTGTTTCTTCAATCTCGTGATAAGATTTTTCAGGGAGACAATATCAACTGTATCAAATATACCGGGAGTGTTCAGACTCTCCAAAGAAGCAGCTTTGATCTCGCATAAGATCAGGCCCTTAAGCGCCTCAAAGTCAGACGGTTCATTTTCCAGTATGAGATCATATTTTTCCTTTGCCGAAGAGAAAGCCTCCTTTTTCAAGCTTTCTTCAGCCTGAGTCATGATCTCATCATCGTGAAAATCTACAGCATTAAACTTTGTTCCGCAAAAAGGACAATCAAAGAACTCCTGATCGTAATCGAAAACCAGAACGCCGGCGCATCTGGAACATGTATAGCTCTTCAGCAAAGACATATAAGATCTACCCCAAATCCCTTAACCACTGTATAAACGAACCTAAATTTATATTGATAATTATACAGTTTTTTCAGTGGATAACGGTATTAAATCTTTACCAAATATGTACTCTTTGTCCGGCCGTGAGGGATATACTTATATGAGAATGCTGAAAGCCCTTATTTGATGCCGTTTGGATGCCGGTTTGCCACAGTTTGCACCAAAAAGGCAATTAGATATAATTGGACGGAAGAGTATAATTCATCTGAAGTGTGGGGACACTATTTTTGATATGGGTAGTAGGATGGAAAAGGATCAGTTAAGCGGAAAAGGAGAGGTCACCGGCATAAGACCGGGCTCCGAAGTTATTCAGCCGGATAAAGCAATCAAGCAGCCGGATAAAAAGGAGAAAAAAGAGACAGTTGCCGTACGTTCCGAGCAGGAGCGCGAGGCTGCCATTATCAACAGACCCAAGCCGAAGAATGTAACGCCGCTTGCAAGCCAGAAGCTTACACCCAAAGATATTCCCGTATTTGAAGATACTCCCGAGAGAAGGGAGAAATTAGAGCTCCGCAAGAAGAGACACTTTAAGAGGAAGCTTCGCGACTGGGGTATATTCACAGGCTATCTGACTCCGAGCTTTGTTGGCGTTCTTATATTCTTTTTCCTGCCGCTCCTTATACTTCTCAAGACTTCATTCCAGAAGTCACCTACGAATTCTGATTTTGTCGGATTCAGGAACTATGCCAGAGTATTGGGAAATGAAGCATTTATAAGCGCATCCAAGAACACTCTCACATTCGCGCTGATATCAGTGCCTCTGGCAGTTGTGCTCGCGTTGTTTGTGGCGCTCCTCCTCAATACCGGGCTTCCGGGAAAGAGCCTTTTCAGGAGTTTTCTGCTTAACCCCATGATGGTTCCCGTCGCGTCGGTTGTCCTTATCTGGCAGGTATTCTTCAGCTATAACGGAGTCATCAACGGAATCGCGCAGCAGCTCTTTGACACAGCGGAGAAGATCGACTGGCTCAAATCCTCTTATGCGCAGATCGTTATAATGCTTTTGTTCTTATGGAAAAACCTGGGCTACAATATGGTCCTGTTCCTTGCGGCGCTCAACAGTATCCCGCATGAGATCCTGGAGTCCGCGGAGATGGACGGGGCAGGTCCGGTCAAGAGGTTTTTCGCGATCAAGCTCCACTATCTTTCACCGACAATATTCTTTGTCGGAATAATGTCGCTTATAAACTCATTCAAGATATTCAGAGAGGTCTATCTGTTAACCGGTGATTATCCGTTCGATAATCTCTATATGCTGCAGCACTTCATGAACAACTCGTTCACGCACCTTGATTACAGCAAGCTTTCAGCAGGCGCGATCGTAATGTGCATCGTAATGATAATAATCGTCGGCGGTCTGTTCTTCGCAGAATCCAAGTTCGACTCGGATGTGGAGGAATGACGATGGACGGGAACAAGCGCATTGAAAGAAGGAAGCAGGCGACTCTTGCCAGACGTCATATATATACTGAGACCGTGGAGCCGGAGACATTTATCACGTCTCTGAGCGATGAGGCCAGAGAGAACTTTTTCGCAAGCGAGAAGAAAAGGATCGAGCTCAACTTAAGAAAGCGCAAGATCAAGAAAGGAATACTGACGGGACTTGGTGTCTTTATCGCCGCTCTTATCTCCGCGCTGGCGCTGGTGCCGATCTTTTTCACGTTCCTTAATTCATTCATGTCTTCAGAGGAGATCGTATCGAATTATCAGGTGGTCTTCCAGAGTATGTCCGGACATGCGTCACAGGGCGCGACCTATATGTCCAGGATGCCGGTGTTGAAGCTTATTCCTGAAGAAGTAACCATTAACCAGTATACGACGCTGCTGTTCATGAATCCCGAATACCTGTTCAAGTATTGGAATTCGATCATTCTGACGCTTCCTATAGTCGGAGGGCAGATGGTGGTCGCATGCCTTGCGTCATATTCATTCGCAAGATACAGAAGGAAGAGGAGAGAGGTGCTGTTCTTCTCATACATAATCCTCATGCTGATGCCGTTCCAGGTTACGCTCGTACCGAACTATATGATCGCGGACGGGTTAGGGATCCTCGATACCATCTGGGCGATAATCCTGCCGGGTATCTTCTCGACATTCGCTATTTTCCTTCTGACCAAATATATGCGCCAGATACCTTCAGGTTACATTGAAGCCGCAACTCTTGACGGAGCATCGGAATGGCAGATATTCACCAATATCGCACTGCCTCTTTGCAAGAACGCGATATTTGCCCTGACGATACTTCTTTTCATAGATTACTGGAACATGGTCGAACAGCCTTTGGTGCTCTTGACCGATACGGCAAAACAACCTTTATCGGTTTTCCTTTCGCAGATAAACGAACCGGAACTGGGAATAGCTTTTGCGGCATCGAGCGTCTATATGATTCCGCCGCTGCTGATATTCTTCTGGGGTGAGGATTATCTTGTTGAAGGTATATCGAGATCGGGAATCAAATAAATATCATGTGTTGTGAAACGCGTGCGCAGGATACGGAGGAAATTTGAAGATGGCTAATGGAAGCACAAGGAGAAAAAAGGTTATAAAAGCGATGATCGCTTTTGTAGTAATACTTGCATTGCTGACTTTCTTTTCGAACACGATAATGAATCTGACGATACCGAAGGTTATGGGAACTTATGCGTCCAGAGGCAATCTCTCATATTCCAACAGTGCCAAGGGCAAAATAACGGTCGACAACCAGACTGAGGTAAAAGGTCTCGACGGAAGAACGGTGGACAAGGTGCTTGTCACCAATTATGACTCTGTCGAAGTTGGAGATACGATCCTTACCCTGAAGTCAGTTGAAGAGTCTGAAGACCTTCAGACTAAGAAAGACCGTCTTAAGACACTTGAAAGAGAAGCTGAATATGAGGAAAGGACCCCGTCTTCCAATGATTTCACTACATATTACGATTCGATCAACCTGGCCAAGGCCACTCTCTCGGATGCCGAGGATACACTGGACATGGTCCTGAACAGAGACGATGTTGAAGCAGAGAACAAGAAGATCATAGACGATGAGTCCGCCAAGGCTGTATCCCTCGAAGCTTCCGTATCCGCTGCGGCAAAGACCGTTGAAGACATAAAGAAGGATATCGCCGCTATAGACGCAGCCATTGCGCCCCTTAAGTCACAGATCGATGTATATGTCGCGCTCGGAACGCCCACTCCGACACCTACACCGGTGCCCGGAACAGAAGAGGAAGAGACCGGAACTGAGCCCGGTACTGAACTGCCTGAAGGCGTTTCTCCTACTCCCACACCTGTTCCGAATCTTGATCCCGACGGACTCGACAAGGATTCGCCGACATATGAAATGGATAAGCTCCTTTTCAAGATAAGCCAGTATGAAGAAGAGAAGAAGGCTCTGGAATCCCAGCTCGATGCCGCACAGGAGCGTCTGGATGAAGCTGCCGCGGAATTGGCTGAATGCCAGGGCAAGATCCAGGATGCGAAAAGCGCGATCTCAGCACTTGCCACGCTTCCTTCAGAAACATCTGCCAGAAACGCTGTTAATACTGCCCAGAATGCCGTTAACTCCGCTCAGAAGTCTTTGAGCGACGCCCTGACACAGGCAGGCATTTCGGAGGATAAAGCGAGAGATCTTGCGGAAGACCGCGACGAGGAGATAGCAAAGCTCAAGAAGGATATAGCAGAACTCGAGAAGCAGGCAAAGATCACCGAGATAACCGCGCCTGTTGCAGGATATATCTACAACATCGCTGTTTCTTCCGGAGACACTTTAACTGCAAAGACTCTGGTTACTTATATCATCCCTATGACAGACAGGAATTGCTCGGTATCGTTTACTTTCTCCGCGCAGGCAGCCCAGAACATCTGGGTCGGAATGCCTCTGGAAGTTACGAGCGGCTTTATTGACGGATGCACGGTAACATCCATCAAGCCCGATCCTTCCAATCCGAGAGGATATAAGATCGTTAAGTGCATGGTGGAAGGCAATGACGCTTGGCCGGATGAAGAGATAACCGTAAATGCGGGAAGAGGCAACGACAACTACAAGTGTGTCGTTCCTAGCAGCGCGGTAAGTGATGACAACAACGGTTCTTTCGTTTATGTGATCGTCGGTTCATCCACTCCTTTGGGCGATAAGTACACAGTTAAGAGAGTTGATGTCACAGTTGAGGCTACGGACGGTTCGGCATGCGCGATCAAGGGTGAAGGCCTTGATAAGTATGACGTTATGATCGTCGTAAGGGCCGAGAAGCCTTTGGAAGATGGTCAAAGGGTAAGACTTGAAGACTATTCCGCCAAGTGATCCTGAAGGAAAAGAAGAATGCGTTTTATTGATAAGACAAAAGAAATATGGAATACGGAGAAGGGGAATGCCAGAAGAAACCTTCTGAAGCTCATCCTTGCCGTTCCTTTCTGGCTCATCCTAGCCGCCGTGGTGCTGATGGCATTCGGTATCAGCAGAGCGTTCTATCTGATCGATACAAGACCTGAACAGAAGGTCGCTAAAGTATGGCAGAGCAGTTCGGAAACATCTTTCAGGCACATGGTGGTTTTCGCGGGCGGCATTAGATCAGGAGGGGATGAGACTCCTCTCACATATTCTGAAGCCGGAAAGTCTATTCATCTTGCTGATATCGCGATCATGCGAAAAGACCTGCAGGGTTCATCCGATACGGGTTCCGCCGCAGGCAACAAGAACATCAAATATGTCGAAGGAAGGCTCAGAGGCTGGGAAGACTGCTATTCTTCCACAGTTATGGCGGAAGTCAATGCGATCGATGTCAGGGACGGACTTGAAGTTACAACAGGAACAGCTAAGGCCCAGCTGGTTGCCGTCGGAGGCAATTACAAGGCTTTCCACCCCTTCAGATATCTGTCAGGCGGATTCCTTCCGGAGACACCGGTCGATTCCAACCAGATAGTGATCAACGATGTGCTTGCCTGGAAGTTCTTCCATTCATACGATGTGGTGGGAAACAGGCTTGTGATCAATGATCAGATGTTTACCATAATCGGGGTAGTCGAAGAGAAGAGCACAAAGGTTGCGGAACTTGCCGGCGAGCAGGAAAACAGGGCTTTTATCTATTTCGGAACTCTGGGTTCGCTCTATGGTACCACGGATGAGGAGTCTCCTGACGGAGACAATCACAGTGAGCCTGCCGATTACGCTATACAGTGTTATGAGGCCATGCTCCCGGAACTCGTAAAGGGCGTAGGCATAACGGACTTTAAGAACGCGCTGCCGTCTTATTCATTTACCAATCCTCAGCTCTATGTATCAAATGACACCGGACGTTTCGGTCTGTTCAGGGTGTTTGATACCGTGTTCCCGCTTGGAGAAACGGACAGGGAGCGTATGGGTTATGAATTCCCCTATTGGGAGAAGGCTGCGCAGATGACCGAGGAAAGACTCTTCTATGATTATGTGTTAACTTTCACCGGAGTCATCCTGCTCCTTATCGGACTTGTAATGATCGGTCTTAAGCTCCGCGCAAAGAAAGCCGTTACTCCCGGCGAGCTTGAGCCTAAGGAGCCCGATGAACTTAACGTCTGATACATTTTCCGGTCATCTTCAGGATAGAATATTCCTGTATTTTTCCATATAATTCTATTCAGGAAAATCTGAAGGGAAAGATCATGTTAAGAAGATCTCGAAAATATATCACGCCGGTAATGATCCTGCTCATAGCCATCCTGACCGCAGGATGCTCTGTTTACACGGATTATTCATTGGAAACGGTAAAGACAACGGAGCGTCTCAGCTTAACAGAGACATCCCAGACCGAGAAATATATCAGAGCGAGCTTTAATACCCTTCAGAATCCTTATTTTGCCATGCTTTCCGAGACAGAGATGGATGCTTATTCATTGATCTATGAGGAACTTTACGAGGGCAATAAGGAATTCGAATGTCCTATCAAACTGAATGCGGACCAGCTGACCAACGCGATAGATTCGGTGCTGGACGACCATCCCGAACTGTTCTGGATCGATAACAATTACGGTTATACATACGATCCGTCTGACGGAACCATAAAAGAGATCAAGTTTACATTCTTTGATTTTGCCGATACTCCGGAGAAGCTTAAGAAGGCCAGAAAAGAGTTTGACCTCGAAGCCGCAAAGATAGTCGACAAAGCCCGCGCTTATCCGACACTTCTCGAAAGGGAGCTCTATATTCATGATTATATCTGCGAAAACACCGAATATGACATGACGGCTCCCTATAACCAAAGCGCTTATTCCTCAATAGTCCTTCACCGTTCAGTCTGCGCAGGTTATTCGAGGGCCTTCCAGTATCTTATGCAGAAGTCAGGCTACACCTGCTACTACGTTACGGGAAGGACTGACGGAATCGGGATAACGCCCGGGGAGGGATACGAGGACGGAGCACATTCCTGGAACATAGTGCTCCTTAACGGGCAGTACTATAACATAGACTGTCTTTGGGACGATACCGCGAGCGATACCTACGGCACACCCATATATCCGTTCTTTAATGTTACAGATCAAGCCCTTATCCATCATGAAAGGACCCAGATGGCTGTAGGTCTTCCGAGGTGCACAGCCACGGAATACAAGTATTCGAATCATTTCGGTCCGACCGTCGAAGCCGAGTACATTGTTTTCGCTGACGCCGTATAAACTTAATCCTTACCTAAGATAATATCCGATAAACAATACCCGCACTTATTTATTATATAAAGTTGCGGTTTTTTGGCGTATAATTAGCAAATTGATTTATGTATAAACACATATCCTAGGAGATGAGATCATGAAAGAACTAATGCTTGGAAACAAGGCTGTTGCCAGAGGTCTTTATGAGGCCGGTGTGGCAGTCGCAAGTTCGTACCCCGGCACTCCCAGCACAGAAACAACTGAAGAAGCCGCAAAATTCGAAGAGATCTACTGCGAATGGGCACCCAACGAGAAGGTCGCCATGGAGACCGCTTTCGGTGCAAGCCGCGCAGGCAAGAGATCCTACTGCGCAATGAAGCATGTCGGACTCAATGTAGCAGCCGATCCGCTCTTTACAATGAGCTATACAGGCGTTAATGCGGGAATGGTCATTCTTGTCGCAGACGATCCCGGAATGCACTCTTCACAGAACGAGCAGGATTCAAGACATTATGCCATCGCTGCAAAGATGCCTATGCTCGAACCCGCTGATTCACAGGAAGCAAAGGATTTCGTAATTGAGGCATATGATATCTCCGAGCAGTTTGACACTCCCGTACTCATCAAGATGTGCACGAGAGTCGCTCACTCACAGTCTGTGGTTGAGACAGGCGAGAGAATGGATATCCCCGTAAAGCCTTATGTAAAGGACGCAGGCAAGTACGTTATGGTACCAGCAAACGCCAAGAGACGTCACCCCATCGTTGAGGAGAGGACGCAGAAGCTCATCGCGTTTGCCGAGGATTCAAAGCTCAACCGCGTTGAAGAGGGAACAGATACCTCAATGGGTATCATCACTTCATCAACCTCATATCAGTATGTTAAGGAAGTATTCGGCGACAAGTATCCGGTACTGAAGATCGGTCTTATCAATCCGCTCCCGGTAAAGAAGATCAAGGACTTTGCCGCAAAGGTAGATAAGCTTGTTGTAGTCGAGGAACTCGATCCCATCATTGAGACACACTGCAGGACTTTGGGTCTTGAAGTAACAGGCAAGGATGTTTTCCCGCTTATCGACGAGTTCTCACAGGGACTTATAGCTTCCAGTCTCGGACTTCCCGAGAAGCCTGCCTGCAAGCCCATTGAAGGACTTCCCGGAAGACCGCCGGCAATGTGTGCAGGCTGCCCTCACAGAGGCATGTTCTACGTTCTTTCAAAACTTAAGCTCACCGTCATGGGCGATATCGGATGCTACACACTGGGCGCTACACCTCCGCTCTGCGCTATCGATACGACAGAGTGCATGGGCGCTTCCATAAGCTCGCTCCATGGCTTCAACAAGGCTCTTGGCGCAGATGCCGAGAAGAAGACAGTAGCTGTAATCGGCGATTCCACATTCATGCATTCAGGAATGACAGGCCTTGCTAATATTGCCTATAACCAGACAAATTCAACAGTCATCATCCTCGATAACTCCATCACGGGTATGACAGGACACCAGCAGAATCCCACGACCGGCTTCAATTTGAGAGGCGACCCGGCAGGCAAGATCGACCTTGAAGCTCTTGTCCGCGCAATGGGCATCAACAGAGTAAGAGTCGTAGATCCTTATAACCTCGCTGAAGCTGAAGCGGCAGTAAAGGAAGAACTTGAGGCAGAAGAGCCTTCAGTTATCATCTCCAGAAGACCGTGCGCTCTCCTCAAGAAGGTAAAGCGTGGTGAGCCTATCCAGGTCAATGCCGATAAGTGCAAGTCCTGCAAGGCATGCATGAAACTCGGATGCCCTGCGATCTCCTTCAAGGACGGACATGCGCATGTTGATACAACACAGTGCTTCGGATGCAAGGTTTGCAGCGAGCTCTGCAAGTTCGGAGCTTTCGAGACATTGAACGGGGAGGCAATCACATGGTAACAAGCATAATGATAGTAGGCGTAGGCGGACAGGGTTCGCTTCTCGCAAGTAAATTATTGGGAAGAGCCGCAATGGACAAGGGCTACGATGTAAAGGTCTCCGAGGTTCACGGAATGAGCCAGAGAGGCGGCAGCGTAGTTACTTATGTTAAGTTCGGCGACAAGGTCAATTCACCGATCATCGACAAGGGCGAAGCAGATTACATCATTTCCTTCGAGCTTTTGGAAGCTGCAAGATATGTTGAATTCCTTAAGCCCGGCGGACAGATCGTAACGAATTCACAGCAGATCGATCCGATGCCTGTAATCGCAGGCACGGCAGAGTATCCGGCAGGACTCATTGAGAAGATGGAAGCAGCAGGCGCAAAGGTTGATGCGATCGATGCGCTCACGATCGCCGAGCAGGCAGGTTCATCCAAGGCAACGAACATCGTGCTCATGGGTGTCTTCTCCAAATACATCTCGGAGATCAGCAAGGATGAGTGGATCAAGGCTGTTGAAGCTTCTGTTCCCGCCAAGTTCCTTGAACTCAATATGAAGGCTTTCGAGATGGGTCTTGCAGCAGAGTGATCTTTTATGGCAAAGCTTGAAGAGGTAAGAAAGTTTTTCGAGGGCGACAAATACGCCACCGAAGTCACCGGAATAGTGATCGAGAAGGCTGAGAAGGGACACAGCATGGTATCCCTTGAGCCCGACGGACGGCACCTTAACGCTGTCGGAGGCCTGATGGGCGCAGTCTACTACACGCTGGCTGATTTCGCCTTTGCAGTCGCCGAGAACTGCGAGCCTGCTTCTGAGATGATAACAGTTACGCAGACTGCGCAGATAAATTTTTTAAGACCCTGGTCCGGCGGCAGGGTAACCTGCACGGCCGATATGATCAAGGACGGCAGAGCGATCTGTCTTTACGAGGTCAAAGTTTTCGATAAGGAAAGCAAAGAACTCGCATTAATCATCGTCAACGGTTTTAAGACCGCGCGAAAATAAACCCGCCTAAGGAGGGCAGCATTTTATGATCTGGAACGAAGCAAAGGAGTGCATGTCGCGTGACGAGCTTGAAGCTCTGCAGAGCGCAAGGCTCGTAAAGGTAGTTAACCGCGTTTATCACAATGTTGAGTACTACCGCAAGAAGATGCAGGCAGTAGGCCTTGAACCCGGCGATATCAAAGGTATTGAAGACCTTGATAAACTGCCTTATACGACATATCAGGATTTAAGAGACACATACCCCTTCGGTCTGGCAGCAGTTCCCAGATCTGAAATGGTCCGTGTTCATGCCTCATCCGGTACCACCGGCAAACCTAAGATCGCCGTCTATACCAGACGCGATATCGATATCTGGGCAGAGTGTGTTGCAAGATGCCTTGCCATGGCAGGAATCACTAAGGATGACATTATTCAGGTAGGATACGGATACGGCCTTTTCACGGGCGGTCTGGGTGCTCATTACGGCGCTGAATATCTCGGCGCACTTGTTCTCCCGATGTCCACCGGCAACACACAGAAGCTCATTGACATGATGATCGACTGTGATGTTACTTCAATCGCCTGCACACCGTCTTATCTGCTTCACGTTGCAGAAGATCTTGAGAAAGCGGGCCTTATAGATAAGATCAAGCTCAAGTCTGCTATCTGCGGCGCTGAGCCCTGGACAGATGAGATGCGTGACCAGATGGAATCAAGACTCAATATCAAGGCTTATGACATCTACGGTCTTACGGAGATGATGGGCCCCGGTGTTGCATGCGACTGTGAATATCACAAGGGTCTCCATATCTGGGAAGATCATTTCCTTCCCGAGATCATCGATCCTTCTACACTTAAGCAGCTTTCCAAGGGATCTGACGGTGAGCTCGTCATCACCAACCTTACCAAGGAAGGTATGCCCCTTATCCGTTACAGGACTAAGGATCTTACATCCATCGAATACGATAAGTGTGAATGCGGACGTACAATGGCAAGGATCCAGCGCTTCAGAGGAAGATCTGACGACATGCTCATTATCCGCGGCGTAAACGTTTTCCCTTCACAGGTAGAGGCAGCTCTCCTTACAGTCGAGGGAACGACACCCCACTATATGCTCGTGGTTGACCGTATTGATAACAACGATACTCTTGAGGTTCAGGTCGAAGTCGCCGAGAACTTCTTCACGGATGAGATCAAGAGCCTTGAGAAGCTCTCAAAGACGGTTCACGACAAGCTCAAGCAGGCAATAGGTCTCAATGCGAAGGTCAAGCTCGTGGAGCCTAACGGACTTGAGCATTTCGACGGCAAGAGCAAGCACGTAACAGACAAGCGTAAGCTTTATCAGTAATTTAAGGGAGGTACCATTTTATGTTCGTAAAGCAGTTATCGGTTTTCTTAGAGAACACTGAAGGCAGACTCGACGAGGTCTTGAAGATCCTTGCCCAGGGTGGTATCGACCTCCTTTCCGCAAGCCTTGCAGACACTATGGAATACGGAGTTCTCCGCCTGCTCGCCAAAGAACCTGACAAGGCAAAGCAGATCCTCAAGGAAGCAGGCTTTGCAGCACGTATAGATGAAGTAATTGCGGTAGTGGTTCCTGATGCGGTCGGAAGTCTTGCAAAGGTAGTAGCCATGATACATGCAGCCGGCATTAACATCAGCTATATCTACGGTCTTTCGATCGACGGCGAGGGTGCTCCCATTGCCATAAAGACTAATGACAATACAAAGGCTGAAGCAATCCTCAATGCCGCCGGTGTTACCACACTCGGAATGGAAGATCTGCAGTAATTTATATTTTATTCCCAAAAATAAGGCGTGTCCCGGGTCTGAGGCACGCCTTATTTTTTCGGTTTTATGGAGACGTGACTCCGTCGAGAACGCGAGGAACGAAGCGTGCGAGACAATAAACCACCCGCTATGCGGGTGCGCGACAGAAGTTATACAAAGAAGTCACCTTTCCCTATAATCGAGGTGTTCAAGCCAAAATTA